>OIWS01001628.1_pt1 | contig 21500 bp, 30 predicted proteins | sample 1587611 | NCBI WGS metagenome assembly OIWS01 (sample SAMEA3888919, study PRJEB22519) | human gut metagenome | biome: human gut; feature: human-associated habitat; material: faeces | place: Denmark | collected 2010 | reverse complement strand
CCCCTTCGCGTTCAATCAAGCAGGTTTTTGAACTTTAAAAAGTTCAAAAACCTGGACGGCAGCGGGGCAAAAAGACTTTTTCGACACGCTGAGCCGCTCCACAAACATGTTGTGGAGCGGCTTTTTACAGTGTGAAAAAGGCGCGCGTTTCGTGCGCATCTCCATGTGGATAGGCGGTGTGACAGACCAAAATACACGAATCTATCGTTACGGCCCACGCTGCACGGCGGCAAGTCTGTTCCGCCTTTTTCAGCATTTCCGTATCAGCTTGGACGAGCTTTCTGACCGTATTGACGGAAACCTGACACGCCCGCGCGGCGGCGCGGTAGGTCCCCGTTTCCACATACGAAGCAATGATCCGCTTTTCCTGATAATCTGTGAGTCCCGGAGCCATCGCGTCACCTGAACTGAATATTCATAGCTGCAAGAGGCGGGAACGCCGGAGTTTTCAAGGAACATCGCTGCTGCAATGGAGTTCGGCTCCCGGCAAACGCCAGCTGCACGCACGGTATAGCCGTCAAAGTCGCGTTTTCTGGCGTTCGCGTCAGCGGTCGGTCTGCGTACTGGCAGAGCAGCGACAGCATCAGAGAATTGTCCTTGTGTTTCTCACAGAGCTGCTGGAACTGTGCCTGATTCATCGGAATGTCCAGCTTCAGGATCTCCGCGTCCGCATGAAGCTTTTCTCCATCCATCGCGTTCCAGGTATCCACTGCGGCGGCGCGGTCTGCTCGGATCTGCTCGATCTCCGTCAGCACGGCCCGGTAGGATTCGCTGCGCTGCTTCTGAGATTCTGCACGGCGTTCGTCCGCATGGACCCGAGAGATGGTTTCGCGCTGCTCTATCTGCCAAAGCTCGGGATCTATGAGAGCACGACGAAAACGGAGGACGCTGCGTACATTCATCTTCCACCCGAGACTTTGCAGCTCCTTCGGGAATACCGGGCATGGTACAACGAATTGAAGCTGAAAAAAGGCATGAAAAAAGCAGACTGTTTTCGGTCCGCAATATAATTTTGATATGGCTGTGCGGTAAAACGAAAACCGGGCAGGGGATTTGTGCGCAAAAAATAAGAAAAGCAGTTGGCTTCGTAATGAAATCAACTGCTTTTCTGGTACGCCGGAAGGGACTCGAACCCCCGACCTACTGGTTCGTAGCCAGTCACTCTATCCAACTGAGCTACCGGCGCATAGCGCGTTTCCTTAACGCCCTAGTATAATAGCACACGCCGGCAGAGAAAGCAAGCATTATTTTATCTTTTTTTACTCAGTTGGACATGGACTGGATGGCCTTTTCCGCTTCCTGTTTGATGGTGTTGGCCGCGTCGTTTGTAAACTGATAGGCCTCGCTGTTTTTCGGCAGCATCATCGCGCCCAGCGCGCCGACGGCGATGCCTGCCGACATGGTCAGAAGAAAACTTTTCACCTGCATTCTGCTCATCTCCTTTCCTCTTTAGTGTTCCACGGCGGGCGGGGACTAACCACGCCAGATTTTTCTGTTCTTTTTTGCCGGAATATGCTATACTGATAAAAATACAAAGGGGGAAGTGCTATGTCGATCGATGTATTGCAGGCAAAGATTCGGAAAACCAAAAATCCCAGCATGATCTGTATCGCCCCATCCATTCTGGAGCTCCCCGGCGCACTGAAAGACGCCGCCCGCGCGCAGTATGGCGACACGCTCCGCGCCGCAGCCGAGAGTTATCGGCAGTTTTCGTTCGGTATTCTGGATGCGCTGAAAGACATTGTTCCGGCAGTGAGCATTGTGAGCGGCGCGTTTGCCGCGCTTGGCTCGGATGGGGTCGCCGCGATGGAGGATGTGCTTGCGCGCGCGCGGGCGCTGGGGTATTATGTGCTGCTTGATCTTATGCGCGCCGACGTGGCACTCAATGCCGAGGCGATGGCCCGCGCCTGCTTCGGCAGCATTCAGGTTGGCGAGGCGTCGTTTACGCCCTATGCCTGTGACGGCGTGCTGATGTCCGGCTATCTTGGCAGCGACTCGGTCAAGCCCTTTACCGAATACTGCAAGGACGGAAAAAACGTCTTTATCATTGCCCGCAGTTCGAATAAATCCGCCCGCGAGGTGCAGGATCTGCTCTCCGGCGACCGTGTGGTCTATCAGGTTATGGCGGATCTTGCCATGCGCTGGAGCGGCGACCGCTTCGGCAAAAACGGCTATTCCGAGATCGGCATTGCCGCCGCGGCGACAAACCCCACGGTGCTGCGCACGTTGCGGGAAAAATATGACCGTCTGTTCTTCCTCGTTCCCGGCTATGGCACGCAGGGCGGCAGCGCAAAGGATGCGCAGTATGCCTTTGACAAGCTTGGCCACGGCGCGGCCGTGATGGCGGGGCGCAGTGTCCTCTATGCCTGGCAGCGGCAGGACGAGGGCGACTATCAGTCGTGCGCCCGCGAGGCCGCGCTGAAGATGCGTGAGCAGATCTTGGGTTATATCACAGTGTTGTAAGGAGCTTCTATGACCACGCTTTATCTTGTTCGCCACGCCGAGGCCGAAGGCAACGCCTATCGCCGCATCGACGGCTGGTATAATTCGCTCATCACGCCGAACGGTCTGCTTCAGATCGAGGCGCTTGGCCGCCGCTTTGCGGAGATCCCCATCGACGCCTGCTACGCCAGCGACCGCTATCGCACCTGCAAAACCGCAGGCGCGGTCTATCTTCCGAAAAAGCTTCCGCTGCAAACCGATCGACGGCTGCGCGAAGTGGGCTTTGGACGCTGGGAGAATCTTCCGTTTGGCTATCTCGAGCGCTTTGAGCCGGAGCGGCTCTGGCAGTTCAATCACGATACGGAGCATTGGCAGGTGGAAGGCGGCGAGTGCTGGCCGGAGTTTACATCCCGCTTTGAAGCGGCGCTGCGGGACATTGCATGCGCCAACGCGGGCAAGACGGTTGCCGTTTTTGCGCACGGCTCGGTCCTCCGGGCCTTCCAGCAGCGGCTGCTTCCCGACGGCAAGGCCCCTTATTGCGACAATACCGCTGTTTCCTGCCTGCAGTATGAAGACGGCGCGTTTCAGATTGATTTCTTGAACGACGCATCACACCTGACGCCGGAGATTTCGACATTTGAGCGGCAGAAATGGTGGCGCGAGGGTGGAGATCGCCGTGATTTTAATATGTGGTATCGCGAGACGGCGCCGGGCTGCTTTGAAGCCCTCCTGCACGATACCGTTGTCGGACGGGTATCTACGCGGCTTTGCACGCTGGACACCGGTGAGATCACGGATCTGGCCCTGGAGGAGGCCTACCGGGGGCACCGCCTCGGGGAACAGCTCATCGGCTGTGCGGTCTGTCATCTGCGCGCCAAGGGCGCAAAGCGCCTGATCGTGCAGCTTTCACCGGAACATCCTGCCCGCGGCTTTTTCCGCTACTTCGGCTTTACCGAACAGGGAAATGCGATTCTGGAACGTTCGATTGAAGTCCCAGCCCTGCCTTAAACGCGCAACGCTGCGGAAAGCCCCCTCGATCGAGAGGGGGCTTCCGCATCTGTTATGGCAGGACAGGAGAGACGCCCATCCGACATTTGGCGGATGGGCAGCTATTTTACCGGCCGCCGGCCATGCCGGTGCCGCGCTGGGGTGCAGTAGAGCTGCCTGTGCCGGTACGGCCGGTGGTCCCATTGTACGGCTGCGTGTTGGTGCCGTTGTAGATCTGCCCATCTGTGCCGCTGCCGGAGGGAGCGGCTGTCCTGCTGTGGGGGCGGTCATTTGTGCCGCGCTGCGTCTGGCTGCTCTCAACGCCGCCCGTCCGGCCGTTTGTTCCGCTGTGGGTTTGGCCGTTCATGCCGTGAAAACTGTCGTTCGTGCCGTTTACACGTCCGTCCCGCGTGGTCGATACGTTGCCGTACATCCCGTAGGGATCAACGCGCCCCGTTGCGCTGCAGCCCGCGAAGACCCCGGCCAGCATCCCGGCTGCCAAAAGACAAGCAAAGAGTCGTTTCATAAATCGGTTTCCTCCTGATTTCAAAATTCCGCTGTGTCCTCTAGTTTGCCGCGTTTTTGCAAAGCTATTCGCGAGAAAACGAAAAATCGCTATAAAAATATTGATTCTTGTCAAAAAGACGAGTATAATGATTAAACACAAAATGAGAAAAGGAGCCGTTCCCATGAAAAAACTCACCGCGAAAAAGGGCGTCCAGTGCATGGCCTGTCTGGAGTGCGTCCGTGCCTGTTCCAATGCCTTCTACAAAGAATTTGATCCCGCCAAGGCCTGCCTTCAGATCGTCGACCGCAAAGGGACTGCCAAGCCGATGCTCTGCGTTCAGTGCGGCAAATGCGCAGAAGCATGTCCCAACGGCGCCATCACGCAGAATGCGAAGGGCGTCTACACCGTCAACAAAAAGCTCTGCAGCGGCTGCGGCAAGTGTGTCGAGGCCTGTCCCTTCGGCCTGATGGTCAAGGCAGAGACAAGCGAATTTGCCTCCAAGTGCATTGCCTGCGGCATCTGCGCGAAGGCCTGTCCCATGGAACTGCTGGAGGTTGTCGAAAAATAAGGCAGGCGCCTTTTGCAGTGCCCGGCAGTTCCGCCCCATTCCCTGGCCCGGATACGCGCGGCGTTTCCCTGCGGATGCAGGGTTCCCAAAATGCCGCGCAGCGTAAAAGCCGCCGCGCACGATCCCAATGGTATGATCGCCCAGCAAAAGAATCCCGCAGGAGGGCCCTGCGGGATTCTTTTGCGTGTTTGAGGTTTGGGAGGCCGGTGTGCTTGGCGCACCGGTCAGATTTTTTCGTATTGGATGGGCCGGGAGCCGTCAAACTGGATGATATAGCCATGGCCCGGCGGGCAGGGATAGTCAAAGCGTGTCCCGCCGAACCAACGCGCGAGCAGGCCGCAGATGATCCCGCCGTGGATCACGCAGAGACTATCTGCGCCGTGCGCGAGAATGGGAGCAAGGGCGGCTTCGGCGCGGCTTGTCGCAAGATTGCCGCTCTCACCGCCGGGGCATACTGCATCTTCGCTGCCCTTTTCACACCAGGCTTGAAATTCCGGATCTTCCTTCAGATCCGCATAGCTGCGCATCTCAAAATGGCCGAAGTCAATTTCGCGCAGGCCGGGCAGGATTTCATGGGGCTGCGCACCAAACAGGATGGCAAATGTCTGCTCGGTACGCCGCATGCCGCTGGTATAATAATGCAGCGCCTGCGGTGCGGCGGGCGGATCGCTGCGCAGCGCGTCGGCACCGGTTTTGGTGAGGGGCAGGTCGGTGCTGCCGTAGTAGAGATTACGGAGATTGCCCTCCGTTTGGCCGTGGCGGATCAGAGTAAGCTGCATGTGAGATACCTTCTTTCAGGGTTTGAGCGGTTGGGGGAGGGAGCAGAAGATGCGGGTGACCTGGCGAGAGCTGCGGGCGAGCTTCTGCAAGAGTGCGCCATGACGCTCGCGCCAGGCACGCTCACCGGCGTCCATTGGGACGATGCCGGAGCCGATCTCCCGCGAGATGATAATGGCGTCTTCCGGAAAAAGCTCCGGCGAAACTGGCGCGGCGCTTGCGCGGGTGAAGGCTTCCAGATGATAATAACAGCGCTTTCCGGGGACAAAGCCGGCAGAAAGATCGCAGAGGGACTCCTGCGGGAGGTGGTAGGTCTCTACAGCCCAGCTGAGCTTCCCCTGATAGGCGCCGCCCAGGATTAAGTGCATAAGTAATACCTCGTCAAACATAAAAATAGAGTTCCGGCCAGCTCACCCAGCGTGAGGGCGAAGCCGGAGATGTCGCCGGACATGCCCTCCAGCTGGCGGAAGGCAAAGCGGACGGCGAGGCAGTAGCATGCCGCGCCAGCCAGAGGCGCAAGGCCGGCCAGTCCGCCGAATACAACCGGCAGAACGCAGGCCGCCGAGAGCATCAGCACAAGCGCGGCGGTATGCCCGGCGGGCATGGCGGGGCGGCCGGAGTATTGGCTGGTCTGCATGGGGCGCAGATGCGACACGGCGAGGGCTGCGCAGGCGCGCACCGCGCAGGGGAGCAGCGCGAGCGGAAGGAGCGGCAGCCCGGCAAGGGGGACGCTCTGCCAGACGCTCCACTGCACAAGCGCCAGCAGCACCATGCAGATTACGGCGAAGGCCCCGCAGTGGGAGTCTTTCAGAATTTTTTGCCGCACTGCAAGATCGCGCCGGGAGAGCACGGCATCGCAGACGTCCATAAAGCCGTCCAGATGCAGAAAACCCGTCACAAGCCACGGAAACGCGGCGAGAAGCAGCGCGGACAGGGCTTCGGGCAGGCGCAAAAGCGTCAGCAGCCAGACCAGAAGCGTCCAGAGTCCGCCCTCCAGGAGCCCAATCAGCGGCAGGCAGACCAGCATCCGCCCGCGGGATTCCTCCCGCCAGCGCGGAAACGGGCAGGGGAGAGAGAGAAACATGCCCCAGGCCATAAAAAATGCGTAAAACCAGTTTTTCATGGGAAATCCTTTCTGTGGGAGAGTCGGGAAATGCAGCGCAGGAGGCTTTGAAAGCTTGGAAGGCAGGTGTGCCGACACGGCGAGAGCGCTCCGGAAGAGCAGCCTTTCGCGGTGGGCGGGATTCCCGCAGCCAGCCGTTGACGGACCGCCTCCGCTACAAGCGGGAGGCTGTGGGTGCTTTGTAGAATTTTGGGATGCCGCAGATGACCTCAGCTACGGCGTCGAAGTTTGCGGCGAGCGTCCGGCAGATTCCGGCGAGCTGGCGGCGGTATTCCTCCGTCCAGGGGTCGTAGTGCGCGCCATCGCGCCAGAGATCGTCGCAGACGCAGACGAGGTGGCGGCAATGCGCGGCGAGGGAGAGAAGCTCGTCCGCGCTCCGTGCGCCGGCGTGGGGATCGAGCGTCCCGTCCGGGCGGAACATTTCGTTGGCAAGCAGCGCTGTTGCGCTGTCGAAGAGGACGGCAGCCCGGGGTGGAAGGCGGCCGAACGCAGCGGGCAGATTGCGCGCGCACTCCAGCGTTTCAAAGCCCCAGCCGTCGCGGTCGCGCAGGTGATTTTGAATGCGGACGCGGTCTTCTTCGTCCGTGGGCTCCATCGTTGCCCAGTAGATGCGCGGGGTGCCGAGGGAGCGGCAGAGCTCCTGTGCGAGGTGGCTCTTACCGCTTTTGCTGCCGCCGATGAGAAGATAGGTCATGATTTGGTTACCGTAAATGCGTCCGTTTTTCGGATTTCGTCCAGATAATCGTCACAGATTGCGGCCTCTTCAAACGTGGCCATATCGCAGAGCACTGCACAGGCAGCGCGCAGGATCTGGAACATCAGCGGACAGCCGCTGCCCTCACCGAGGCGCATGTTCAGCAGCAGGCAGGGCTCCAGGGCGAGCTCCTGCGCGGCAAGCTGATAGCCGATCTCGTAGGAGGCGTGCGAGAGGAAGAGAAAATCGCGCGCGGTGGGGCAGAGCCGCACGGCGCACAAGGCCGCGACGATGGAGATAAAGCCGTCGACCACGGCGGGGATGCGCTGCTCGGCGCAGGCGAGGAAGGCGCCGGTCATGGCGGCAAGATCCAGTCCGCCGACCTTGGAGAGCACGTCGATGGGGTCGCTTGCGTCGGGGTGGTGCAGCGCGAGGGCCTGCGTGATGACGGTGAGCTTTTTGCGGTAGCCCCCGTCGGTCAGGCCGCCGCCGCGGCCGGTCACGTCCGCGACGTCCGCACCGGTGAGCGCGCAGAGGACTGCGGCGGAGGTTGTTGTATTGCCAATGCCCATCTCGCCGATGCCGACGGCGGTGAGACCGGCGGCTTTGGCCTCGCGCACGGTCTCGATGCCAACCGAAATGGCCTGCAGCGCTTCGCTTCTCAACATGGCGGGGTGGATGGCGAGATCATCCGTCCCGTACCGGATTTTTCGGTTGCGCACGGCGGGGCAATGTGTGTCGGTTGAAATTCCGACGTCGGTGACGAGAACCTCGTCGCCGAAATACTGCGCGAGCGTGGACATGCCCGTTTGGTGCCGCGTCATATTGATGGCCTGCGAGCGTGTGACGGACTGCGGCGTGCAGCTGACGCCCTCGGCGACAACGCCGTTGTCGGCTGCGAAGACGAGCACGCCGCTGCGTCCGATGCGGGGCCGCGGTGTGCCGTAGACGCCGGCGAGGCGGACGGAGAGATCCTCCAGCCGGCCGAGACTGTGCGGCGGCTTGGCAAGACGGGCCTGACGGAGCTCGGCTTCGTGCATCGCGGCGGTGTCGGCCGGACGGATGGCGGATAAAAATGTGAGAAATTCCTGCTTTGTCATGATATGCCTTTCTATGCTTATACCCAGCCGCGGGCGCGGAGCGCGCGCAGGGCGGGCAGGGCGTTTTGATTTTCAAGGGTGACGCTGATCTCCGGGTGCTGCGTGAGGAAGGAGAGGATGGCGGGGGCGTCGAGCGTGCCTTCCGGGAAGGGCAGGTGCTCGTCCAGGCTGCCATGGCTGCTGTGCAGGTGAACATGGCGGAGCCAGGGGAGCATGGGAACAAGCCAGTCCTGCGGGGCGGTTTTGCTGACGACGGTATTGGCGTGGCCGACGTCGAGGCAGAGGCCGAGGCGCGCGTCTGCGACGCCTTTTGCAATCTCGACCAGGGTCTGCGGCCCGGGCTCCATCACATTTTCCACCGCGAGGAGCAGATCGTCCGGCGCGTCGGACAAAAGCTCCTGCCAGAAGGCGATAGACTGCTCCACATACCACTCGGGATAGTAGACATAGGGGATGAAGCCGCCGTGGACGACGATTTGATGTACGCCGAGGCGCTGCGCGGCGGAGAGGGTCTGGCGGAAACGAAAGAGCGCGTTGGCGCGGACATTCGGGTCGATGGCGCAGGGGATGAGCTCGGCAAACGGCGCATGCAGCCAGAGCCCGTCCAGTCCCTCCAGCGACGCGGCGACGGCGGAAAAGACGTCCTCCCGCTCAAGATTTGGGGCGTAGCTGAAGGCGGTAATCTCATATCCGCAGTGATATTCTTTCGCCAGCGCAGCGGCCCGGGCGTCCATGCCGGAAACATGAATCCTTGGGGCAGAACGTGGACTTGTCTGCATAAATGGCCTTCTTCCTGCGCCATCCGGCGCGAAAAACGGTGAAATCCGGTATGCTAGATTTCATATGGATTTGCACAGAAAAGAGAATTTCACATTGGCGAAGAATTTGATATAATAAAACAGAAGGCTGCGCCCGCCGAGATGGGAACGGCGGCGGTGCAATCCTCGCGCTTATGTATCCTCTATCTGCCGCGCGGCATGCTGCCGGCCGGCACCCCCGGAATCCGCTGTTTGGGAACCAGCGGATTCCGGGGGTTTTTCTGTTTTCTGCGCTATAACAATACCATAGTCGACGCGGTTTTGCAAGAAATACAGAGAGGATTGCACAAAGAGAAAAGCTGTGATATAATCAACCTTCAGAGTATATTCTATATTTACTATAAGAGGGATTTACCATGGAAACGAAAAAACGTATTTTTTCCGGCATTCAGCCAAGCGGCGATCTGACGCTCGGCTCGTATATGGGCGCGATCAAAAACTGGGTTGCGCTGCAGGACGAGTATGACTGCATTTACTGCATCGTCGACATGCACGCGATTACGGTCCGGCAGGTTCCTGCCGATCTGCGGCGGCGGAGCCTGGAGCAGCTGGCGCAGTATATCGCCTGCGGCCTGGATCCGCAGAAGAACATCATGTTTATCCAGTCGCACGTCCCGGCGCATGCGGAGCTTTCCTGGGTACTGGGCTGCTACACACAGTTTGGCGAGCTGAGCCGCATGACGCAGTTCAAAATGAAATCACAGCAGCATGCCGACAATATCACGGCGGGGCTTTTCACCTATCCGGTGTTGATGGCGGCGGACATTCTGGTCTATCAGGCGGATCTTGTCCCGGTCGGTGAGGACCAGAAGCAGCATGTCGAGCTTTGCCGCGACATCGCAACGCGGTTTAATAACAGCTTCCCGGATACGTTCACCCTGCCGGAGCCGTTTATCCCGAAGATGGGCGCGCGGATTATGAGCCTGGGAAATCCGGAGAACAAGATGTCCAAGTCCGAGCCGGACGGCTGTGTGTTCCTGATGGATCGCCCGGAGGACATCATGCGCAAATTTAAGCGCGCGGTGACGGACTGCGAGACGGCGGTCAAGTATGATATGGTCAATAAAAAGGGCATTTCGAACCTGCTGACCATCTACTGCGCGGCCACGGGCAAGACGATTGCGGAGGCTGAGGCGGAATTTGAAGGGCAGGGTTACGGCATCTTCAAGCCTGCCGTCGGCGAGGCTGTGGTGGAGCTGGTGCGCCCGATCCAGGAAGAGGCGAAAAAGCTCCTCGGCGACAAGGCCTATCTCGAGAGCATCTACAAAGAGGGCGCGCAGAAGGCGAGTTATTTGGCCGAGAAGACGCTGCGCAAGGTCTATAAAAAGGTTGGCTTCGTCGCCCGCTAAGGAGAGTGTTTCGGTTTGACAACCAGAACGGTGATTTATATGCTGCTGGCCATGGGGCTGGCGGCGGTGGTGTCGTTTTTGGCGACGCCGCTGGTGAAGACGCTGGCCTATAAGGTCGGCGCGATCGACGTGCCGAAAGACAACCGGCGCATGCACAAGGTGCCCATTCCGCGCCTTGGAGGACTGGCCATTTTCCTGGCGTTTTTGCTCTCGACGCTGGTGTTCACGGACATCGACCGACAGATGCAGGGCGTTTTGCTGGGCGCAATTATGATCGTGGTGCTCGGCGTGATGGATGACATCATGGCGCTCAAGGCGCTGCCGAAGTTGTTTGTCCAGATTGCGGCGGCGGGCGTGGCGGTCTACTATGGCTGCCGGATTCAGTTTTTGTCGAATCCCAATGTGTTTTCGGACATGACGTATGTGAATCTTGGCTGGCTGTCGGTGCCGATCACGATTATCTGGATCGTGGCAATCACGAACGCGGTCAACTTCATCGATGGACTGGACGGCCTTGCCGTCGGCGTGTCGGCCATTTCGACGGCGTCGCTGATTGTGATTGCGCTGATGGTTGCAGAGACGAATATTGCGATCATCCTCTGCGCGCTGTTTGGGGCGTGTTTGGGGTTTATTCCGTACAATTTCAATCCCGCGAAGATCTTTATGGGCGACACCGGCGCGACGTTTTTGGGGTATATCCTGGCGACGCTGTCGGTGACGGGGCTGTTTAAAATGTATGCGATCATTTCGTTTGCGGTGCCGTTTTTGATTCTTGGTGTGCCGATTTTTGACATCTGCTTCGCGGTGCTGCGCCGCGTGGCACACGGGCAGAGCCCCATGCACGCCGACCGGGGGCATATCCATCACCGGCTCATCGACATGGGCTTCTCGCAGAAGCAGTCGGTTGCAATTGCGTATATGCTGACGGCAATTTTGGGTCTGGCGGCGGTGCTTTTAACCTCGTCGGGCGAGCTCAAGGCACTCATTTTGATCGGCGCGGTGTTTGTGGTGAGCATGATCGGTTTCCGGCTGATTTTCTCGAAGCAGGAAAAGGGAGCGAAGGAAACCGGGGCGAAGGAGCCTGCACCGGAAGCGGAGGCAAGTGCAGCGCCGGCGGCAGAGCCGGAACAGGAGGCAAAATCGGAACCGGCAGAAACGCCGGAGCCCGATGCGTCCAAGGAGGAACAAGATGGAGAAAATTAAAGTGATGTCCGTGTTCGGCACACGGCCCGAGGCCATCAAGATGGCACCGCTGGTCAAGGCGCTGGAGGCCTGTGAGGACATTGACAGCCGCGTCTGCCTGACCGGGCAGCACCGCGAAATGCTCGATTCCGTCATGCAGATTTTTCAGCTGCACGGCGATTTTGATCTCGATATTATGGAAAAGCGGCAGACGCTCTCCACCATCACCTGCAAGACCCTGCTCGGCATGGAAAAGGTGTTTGAGCAGGACAAGCCCGACCTGATTCTGGTACACGGCGACACGTCGACGACGTTCGCCGGGGCGCTGGCCGCGTTTTACCACCAGGTGAAGGTGGGGCATGTGGAGGCGGGGCTGCGCACATGGGACAAGTACTCCCCATTCCCGGAGGAGATGAACCGCACGCTTGTCGGCGACATTGCCGATCTGCATTTTTCGCCGACGAAGGCCAACGCCGAAAACCTTCGGCGGGAGGGCATTCAGGGCGACATCTTCATCACGGGCAACACGGCGATTGATGCAATGCGCTATACGGTACGCAGCGATTACCGGTTTGCGACGCCAATTCTCAACCGGCTGGATTTCCAGAACAAGCGGATCCTTGCCGTGACGTGCCACCGGCGCGAGAACTACGGCGAGCCGATGCAGAACATTATGCACGCGATTTTGCAGCTGGTGGAGGAGAATCCAGACATTGAGGTGGTCTATCCGGTGCACCTCAGCCCGGTGGTGCGGGAGTGTGCGTTCCCAATTTTGGGGAATCATCCGCGTATTCATCTCATCGATCCTATCGACGTGGAGGAAATGCACAATCTCATCGCGCGCTGCTTCTTTGTGCTGACCGACTCCGGCGGACTTCAGGAGGAGGCGCCCGCGCTTGGGAAACCCGTGCTCGTCATGCGGCGGGAGACTGAACGGCCAGAGGCGATTGCGGCCGGGACGGCGAAGCTCGTCGGCGTGGAGCAGGAGGAGATCCTGCGCGAGGCAAATGCACTGCTGCACAGCGAGGCGGCCTATGCAGGCATGGCGAAGGCTGTGAATCCCTATGGCGACGGCCAAGCCAGCGAGCGCATTGTGCAGGCGATTTTATGGCATTTTGGCCGCGCGGCGGAACGGCCGAAGGATTTTTGCGCAGAATAAAAAAGCGCCAGCTGTCGGATGATACGGCGGCCGAGGCGCAGGGAAACATAGAAGACGGCGGTGTGCCTCTGTGCATCCGGCGGAGCGCAGTCCCTGCGGCAGGATTGGAAGGGCGCGGACAGACTTTTGGCAGTTCGCATACCGGAAGATGCGGCGGCTGGGCAACGAGACTCCGTGAAAGAGGGGTGCGCACAGGGTGCGCGGCGGTTGACAGAAAAAGGACGGTGACGACAGTGGAGGAAAAGCGCAGGAATCTTCGGATGCTTGCGGCGGCGTGCGCCGCGGCTTTGCTGGTCGTCGCCGTTTTGGTTTTGCTGTTTCTCTCCGGACGGAGCGGGAGAAACCATGAGCAGATCATCCTTCCAGAGGCCAGGACGGAGCAGGAGCAGCCGCAGCCCGACCAGACGCAGGAGGAGGCGGTGCTCTCCGTGACGGCGGAGAATGTGCAGGTCGTGCTGCAGAGCATGGTGCGCCTGACATCCTACCACCAGACATTTGCGGTGACGCGACGATCCGGCACGCACACGCGGACAACGGTTGTGGATATCTGGGCATCGGACGGGCGCATCCGCGCCGAGCTGACGGACAGCTTTGAGACCCGGTATCTCTTGACAGATGGGGAAACGGTGCTCGTCTGGTATGAGGGCGAAACGCCGACGGGCCTTTCCATGCAGGAAGGCGCGACGTATGAAGATCTGGCAGGACTGCCGACCTATGAGGAGATTCTGCGCCTGCCGGCGGACAGAATCCGAGAGGGCGTCTTTCTGGCCGATGCACAGCTGGACACGGGGATGATCTATGTTCGCGCGCAGACGGACTCCGGTGAGCTGCAGTATTGGGTCGGCGCGGACTCCGGCCTGCTCTTCCGCCAGACGACAACGGTTGACGGGACGGTGGTCTACGAGGCAGAGCAGACGTTTTTGGAGACGCTAGCCGCGGGCGATGAGACGCTTGCGGAGCGGTTTTTGCTCCCGGATGGCTCGGATCCATTCGCGGACTAAGGTGTATCTGAAAACTGCCGGTGAGGCCGTGCAGCGGGGCGTTTTGCGCTGAGTGGCACTTGCAATACCCAAAGAATCCTTATAAAAAATGCCTTGTTCCGCGAATGATTCCTTGTTGCCGCGTGTATGCTCCGGTTTCAGATACGCCTTAGAAGAAAAAGCAGGCGGCGAGGATCAGAAGGATTGTACGCGGGTCGTCTTCCTCGCTGTCGAGCAGGAGAAGCAGGAGAATCAGAACCAGGAGCAGATCCCCCACATCAAGCGACTCCGGCAGAAGCTCCCGCAGCGAAAACCGATGCGGCTCTGGTCTGCATTCCGGCGGCGGACAAGGCGGAGGCGGCGGGGGAGGCCCCTGGGGCGCGGGCGGCGGAGAGGGCTCCGGAAAATGCGGGATTTCTTCGACAATGGTTTTGCGAAACGTGCCGTCGGGATTTGCAATGTAGCGTTGATACATGACGGGTCTCCTTTCATGGACTTCGGAAACCACCGACTATGTTGGTGGAGGTACCCTATAAAAAAGCTTTTGCTTCAAGGATCGAGCGAAGCGGGCCAGGAACAACAATCCAACAAATTCGTATGCGTTTGATAAAAACGGCGAATGCCCGTTAACGGGCGGCGTAGCATTGGGTGCAAGCGAAAGATCATTCGGTGTATCTTTAGATGCCAGCCGGCAAAAAGCCCTTGTGGGGCTTATGCAAGCTGCCGGCTTAGTCGGCGGTCATGACTCGCCGCCGCGCAGCGCGCCGCCAGCCAGGTGGGTCAGGCGTGCAAGGCGCAGCGCCCGGTCGAGCTTTTGCTGGCGGGATGGCTTTAAAAACGGCTTGAGCGCCAGGAGCAGCCGCTCCTGCCGGCCATCGAACGGACTGCCAGGAATGGATGGCGGATGGGGCGGCGACGGCGGCGGGGGAGGCTCCGGTGGAGACGGCTCCGGCGGAGAGGCGACCGGCGGCGCTGGCGCGTCCGGCGGGTGGATTCCAAGCGAAGAGGCAAGCGCAGCAAGCTCGGAGAGCTGCTTCGGGTCGGCGAGGAGCTTTTGCAGGGCGTCTTCCAGGCCGTCCATCGCTCAGCCTCCACCGAAGAGCGCGGCGGCTTCCGGGGATTGCAAAAACGGCCCCAGAATCCGCTGTACGGCCACATAATCCCCGGCCTTTGCCGCGCGCGCCGCGTCGCGCAGGGCGGCTGGATCTGTTTTTTGCAGTAAAAAGAGCAGTTTGCGCCCCGATTCCGAGGCAAGGATGGCGCGCAGCTGCGACTCACTCAGCGGAATGGATGCCATTCCGTTTTGATTGGACTCCATAGAATTCCTCCTTCAGACGGTCTCTTTCAGTCTATGCAGGAGGAGGGGAAAAGGTGAACACGATTGAAGATTCTGATCTTTTCAGACTCACACCGTGCACTTGGCACGATGTATGACGCCATCGAAGCGGCCCGGCCGGACGCCGTGATCCATCTCGGCGACCATCTGGAGGACGCCGAGAGCATGGAGACGGTTTTCTCCACGGTCGATTTTTACCATGTGCCGGGCAACTGTGACTATGCGCCCGGGATTCCGGAGGGATTGACGGTGGAATTGGACGGTGTGCGCGTTTTTTTGACGCATGGACACCGGTTCGGCGTCAAGGCCGGCCTGGAGCGTCTGACGGCGCAGGCACGGCAGGTGGGCGCGCAGCTTACGCTCTTTGGCCATACCCACCGCGCACTGCTCGAGCGGCAGCCGGACGGACTTTGGCTGATGAATCCGGGGGCCTGCGGTGCAGGCCGGGCGGATTACGGAGAGATTATCACGGACGGCGGGGGCGGATTTACCGCGCAGCTGCTGCACGCGGAATAGGAGGAACATATGCTCTTACTCATCGATATCGGCAATACGAACATTGTGCTCGGCTGCTACGAGGACGGAACGATCATCCAGGAGGCGCGCATTGCGACCGACCTCATCAAGACCTCGGATCAGTATTGCATGGATCTGAAAAATTTGCTCTCGCTCTATGAGATCGACCGGCATGCGATTGAGGGCGTGATTATTTCCTCGGTGGTGCCGCCGGTTTTGAACTCGGTGCGCACGGCGGTGATGAAGCTGACGGGGAAAAAGCCGCTGGTGGTCGGCCCGGGGCTGAAAACGGGGCTGAATATTCTGCTTGACAATCCGGCTTCTGTCGGTAGCGACCTGGTGGTCGGTGCGGTGGCGGCACTGCGGGAATACAAGCCGCCCATCATCCTCATCGACATGGGGACGGCGACGACCATCGCCGTTGTGGACGCGAACGGCGCCTATATCGGCGGCTCAATCTGCACGGGCGTCAAGGTCGCAACCGAGGCGCTTGCCGGGCGCGCGGCGCAGCTGCCGGGGATCAGCCTGGATACGCCGAAAAAGGCGATTGGCCGCAACACCATTGACGCAATGCGCAGCGGCATTATGCTTGGCAACGCCTGCATGCTCGACGGCATGATCGAGCGCATGGAGGAGGAGTTGGGGCAGAAGGCGACGGTGGTTGCGACGGGGGGAATTGCGCGCTTTGTGCTGCCTATGTGCCGCAGGGAGATCATCTACGACCGCGCTCTGCTGCTCAAGGGTCTGGTGATTCTCTACGAAAACAACCGGCGGGATGCACGATGACAGAGGGCGTATTTCTGCCGGACCGGGTTTTGCGTCAGGCGGCGCAGCGGTTCGGTACGCCGTTTTATGTTTATGAGGAGGCCGGCATCCGTAGACGGGTGAAGGCTGCGCAGGAAGCGTTCGCTAGCTGCGGCGGGCTGGCGCTCTTTTTCCCGGTACGCCTGAATCCCAATCCGGCAGTTTTAAACATTTTGCGCGAGAGCGGCTGCGGGGCAGAATGCGTTACGGCGGAGGAACTTCGCCTGGCCGCCCGCTGCGGCTTTTCCGGTGCGTCTGTTCGCTATGCGCCTCTGATTCCGGAACCGGAAGGGGAGGCGCTCTGCGCGGCGCTGGATGCCGGGCTTGTCCTCGACGATCCGGCCCTGCGGCCCGGATTTTTGCCAAGGCGAGTTTGGATCCGCATCCATCCGTGCGGAAAACTTCTTTGGAGCGGCCACGCTGCGGCGCAGTGTGAGAAAAGCAAATTTGGCATGGCGAAGTGCGAGGCCTTTTTGCTGGCAAACTACTATCTGGCTGAGGGTGTGGAGACCGGGCTTTCCGTCCGGCTGGCCGAGAACAGCTGCGAGGCGGAGCTCTGGCCTGCGGCGCTGCAGGCCATGCTGGCCTGGGCGCAGGAGCTTTGTGAGGGCTCCGGTTATCGTCTGCGCTGCTTTGATCTGGGGCCGGGGCCCGGAATTTCCAGAAGGTCCGGCTTACCGGATGCGGATCTTTCGGCCGTCGCTGCGCTTCTCCGCAAGGCGGCAGGTGAGGATGAGATTGCGCTTTCCGGTGCGCCGGGAAGCTGGCTTGTGGGCTGGCAGGGGAATTTGGTGACGCGGGCTGTGATGGTGAAAAAGCGTGTGCGGCCGCTGGTCATTCTGGATGTGGACGGTGATGCGATTTTTACCAACCGCGCCGGGGAGCAGGAGGTGCGCGTGCTCGGAGCACGCACGGATAACCTGCGCACGCTCGCGCTGACGGACGTCTGCGGCTGCGGCCCCACGATGCGCGACCGGATCGCCGAGCGGCGCGTTTTGCCGCCGGTGAAGGCAGGGGATCTTGTGGTTTTGCTGGCGCTCGGCGCGCATGCGGCGGCAGGGATTCCGGAGCTTTTGTGGGGCGAGGACGGCGCGCTTTATCGCACACAGGAAGAAGCGCCCTTCCGCGTCAAAGCATGGTGAATACCAGCGCGAGGCATGCGGCAAAGCCGACGCCGATCAGGCCCGTGACAATGGTTTCAACGGCGCTGAGCAGATTCCGCCGGCGCTCTGCTGCGCGGAATCGTGCTTCGGCGCGGCGGTTGACGGCAGGATAGTCCAACGCGGCGGGACGGGACGGATAGAGTTCGATCACATTGTGCATCATAGGAATACCTCCTTTTGTTTCTGAGCACAGTATAGCAGAAAGTATGTCCAATAAAACGTACATTTAGAAAGGGGCAGAAAACATGCAGGAATTTCAGATTCAATCGCAGGGCGGCGGCCAGCTTCGCTGCGGCCTGTGGACGCCGGAGGGCGAGGCAAAAGCCGTGGTGCAGATCATCCACGGGATTGCAGAGCATATCGGGCGGTATGACGATTTTGCGAACTATTTGGCCGCGCACGGCTATGTCGTTGCGGCGGATGACCACATGGGGCATGGCGGCTCGGTGACGGACGGGCTTTATGGCTACTTCCGGGGCGGCTGGATGAGTGCGGTGGCAGATGAGAAGACGCTGCACGACAAAATGGCGGCGGATTATCCGGGGCTGCCCTATTATATTCTGGGACACAGCATGGGCTCGTTTTTGCTGCGGACGTATCTCTACACCTATCCGGATGCCTTGGATGCGGCGGTGATTTCCGGCACCGGCTGGGAGCCGATGGCGAAGGTCAAGGCCGGGCAGCTGGTCTGCAAGCTGGAGGCCAGGCGCGTCGGCGAGAAGAAGACGAGCAAGCTTGTGACAAAGCTGATGTTCGGCAGCTACAACAAGCCCTTTGAGCCGGTGCGCACGAAGAACGACTGGATCTGCAGCGTGGATGACGTGGTGGATGCATATACAGCGGATCCGTGGTGCGGATTTGATGCAACGGTTGGTCTGGCACGCGACCTGCTCTCGGGTGTGGAGCGCAACGAAAAGATTGAAAATCTGGAAAAGATGAACAAGGAACTGCCCATTCTGTTTGTCTCTGGCGGAAAGGATCCGGTCGGCGGGATGAGCAAGGGCGTTTTGCAGTGCATTGACACATTCAAACGGCTCGGCATGAAAAATATCAGCATCCGAATCTACCCGGAAGGACGGCATGAGATGCTCAATGAGAGCAACCACGAGGTGGTTTACGCGGACATCCTGCGTTGGTTGGAAGCCCGATAACTGTCCATTCACCTTCAGAGGGAGGGGGGCGAAGTGCCTCCTTCACGTTCCATCAAACAGATTTTGCGTGGTTCAACGTTCAAAAACCGGATGATATGAGGTAAAAGGCCTTTTTCGATATGCTGCGGCCCGGATGGAACACCATCCGGGCTTTTTGCGTGCGTCAGAGAGGGAGCTGCGGCGGGGATAGAGGGGCGGCACAGGCGGTGCCTGTTTGGCACGCGTCGGAGAGGCAGGATTTGCATGGTTGCAATATGAATCTTTTTTTGCTATAATAGATACGATTTTGTAACCTTTTTGGAAGGGTGAAGCGTATGAAGAAACAGATTCTGCGGGCGTTTGCCGTTGGCGGTCTGCTTGCCGGCTTGCTGCTGAGCGGCGTTTCGGCGACGGCCTGGGAGGACGACAATTACGATCCGTTTGTGGAGATTCCGGCGGCGGCCTCGGAGGAACAGGTGACGGAAGAGGAGCCGGCGGAGCAGCGCTTTTCGGATGTTGCGGCAAGCGACTGGTATTATCAGGTTGTGATGCAGCTGGTGGAAAGCGGCGCGATCGATGGCTTCCCGGACGGGAGCTTCCGGCCGCAGAAGACCGTGACGACCGGGCAGGCGCTGAAAATGATTCTGCTTGCTGCAGGCTATCCGGAGCCGGAGCGCGTCGCGTCGCACTGGGCGCGCGGGTATCTCGATCTGGCCATTGAGCATGGCTTTGTGACGCGATTCCGGGAGATTACGGATCTCGATGTGCCGATCAGTCGCGCACTGGTTGCGCAGATTGCGGCGCGGGCGATGGGGCTGCAGCGGCCGGACACGCTGGAGTCCCGCTTTACAGACACGGATGACGACAACGTTGTGGCGCTGGCGGCGGTTGGAATCGTCGACGGCTATAAAGACGGGACGTTTTTGCCCAACAAATCGCTGACCCGTGCGGAGCTGGCGGCCATTACGGCCCGGATTGAGAACTATCTGGCGCCCACGATCCCGTCGGATTCCGACAAGACCACGGAGGACGACAACACGCCGATCGTGCTGCGCACGACGGAGAGCGGCGTTTCCTTCATCAAGGCCCGCGAGGGCTTCCGCTCGACAGCGTATTGGGATTATTCGCAGTATTCCATCGGCTATGGCTCGCGCTGTGAGGCCAACGAATATCCGAACGGTATTACGCAGGAGCAAGCTGACCGGCTGCTGCGCGTCAAGCTGAAGGAATTTGAGACAAAGCTGGATGCGTTCCTCACCAAAAATAATCTGACGGTCTCCAGCACACAGTATGATGCGCTGATTTCCCTTACATACAACATCGGCGCGACCTGGATGAACGGGACGCGGCTGGCTAACTATCTGGCCAGCGGACAGCATACGCACAACGAGCTCGCCTCCGCGATGGGCGTCTGGTGCCATGTCACCGACAAGACGGGGACGTCCATTCACGACGGCCTCATTGCGCGGCGGATTTTGGAGATCAAGCTGTTCCTCTACGGAGACTACAGCGGCACGAGCTCGCCGGATTTCCACTATCTGAAGTTCCGGACGGAGCAGGGAAAGCTGGAGGTGGATATTGCCTTCTACGAGGCCGGGAGCGGCTTTACGCCCTATTTCAAGGCCTATTGCGACACGGACACCTTCCTGGGCTGGTATCGCGCAGACGGAAGCGAGCTGCGCGAGGGTGAGACGGTTACGCAGGATGCTGAGCTGACAGCGCGCTGGGCCGGGCTTACGGAAACGGAGCCGGGCACAGGGGAGAGCGGCGAGGAGTTCAATTTTTGGGGATAGGGTATAAGAGTACGAATTATTGGACATAGCGCGTGCTATACTATGCACAGATCAACCGGAAGGGGCGTTTGTGCAATGGAGATCAGAATGCACTATGTGAGAGGACATGTTGAGGTTTATGATGCGCAGGGGCAGTTTTTGTTTTCGGCCGACAGCGAATCCGAGGCCGAGCGCATGTTGGAGGAATAAGACTTGAATATTCAGATTTTCGGGAAATCCAAGTGTTTTGATACGAAAAAAGCCGAGCGGTGGTTTAAGGAACGGCGGATCAAATTTCAGAGTATCGACCTGGTGAAATACGGCATGTCGGGCGGCGAATTTGACAGTGTGCTGCGCGCGGTTGGCGGCGTGGACAAGCTGATCGACTGGACAGTGAAGGATCCGGAGATTGACCTCATGCGCTATATGGACGACCGGCGCGCAAAGGAGGACAAGGTTTTCGAAAACGTCCGGCTGATGAAGACGCCCGTCGTGCGGAACGGAAAGCAGGCGACGGTGGGGTATTGCCCCGAGGTTTGGGAGAACTGGGAATAGGAAAAGCGGCAGCGGAAACGGGCCGCGGAGAGAAATCAGAAAAAGTGCCCACCGGATTGATCCGGTGGGCACTTGGTTTTTCTGCGGCGCCGGAGTTGGCGTGCAGAAGATTATTGGTTGGGGGGATTGGGGATTTTTGCATCCTTGGCGAGGCCCTGGGCGATGGCGGGGAAGAAATTTTCGGTATCTGCCGTGCGCTGAATGTTATAGGTGCCGTACTGATTGACGAGATCAAAACAGTCCTCCGGCTGGCCGGGGAAGGGATGCGTCATCGGTGCGGGATCGTAGGGGAAGCCGGGCTTGTCCGGAAGCTGGATGGGGATGGGCGGCTCTTTTTTGGACATATTGAATCACCTCAGGGCTAGTATGTGCAAAGGAACGGGAAGAATATGCGAAAAAGCACAGCGCAGCGCTGTGCTTTTTCTATCACACACCGGACGAAAAGGGGAAGAAACGACCGGCAGGGAAGGGGAAATCGGGGATTAGATTCTGGCGACGCCGGAGGCTTTGGCGGCTTCGGCGACGGCTTTGGCGACG
>OIWS01001619.1_pt1 | contig 21613 bp, 21 predicted proteins | sample 1587611 | NCBI WGS metagenome assembly OIWS01 (sample SAMEA3888919, study PRJEB22519) | human gut metagenome | biome: human gut; feature: human-associated habitat; material: faeces | place: Denmark | collected 2010 | reverse complement strand
AAACACTACCTTACGACACGAATAAGATAATCCTGGACTTCTGCGGAATTTATAAAAAATAGTTTTGGATATCCGTTACATCGCCGCGAAGAACATTTGCCCGACTTTTGCGGTGATAACTGACTTGTACAATCTATGCTTTAAGCATCCCTGGATGATACTTTGAGTTATATACTATGGAGTTTTTACGAGTGACAGAATATGGCCATCAGCGAAAAAATATACGACAATTCACCCGTCTGGATACAGAATGCAATGTGTAGCATAAAAGGCTGGCTGATCAAACGTCGCCGATACAACAAATCTTTCTATAAGGAATTGTACCGCTACGAACATGGTCTGTATGACGGAGCTAAAGAGTTAGCCTCGTTCCTGCAGGCAATCCGCAAGATGCCTCAATACTGCCAGAACATCGATGACGAACTGATCAAAAAAGTCGCTCAGGGCAACATGCAGCCTATGGAACGTTTCCCTATTATCGACAAAACGTATGTCAAGGCGAACTACTCCAACTTCCTGAATCCCGAGTATAAAGACCCCTTGTTTGAAATGAGGACAAGCGGTACGACAGGAAGCGGTCTGATTTTCCCCTATTCGGTCGAAATGGAGCATCGGCAATGGGCCGTATGGTGGAGATACCGCAGATGGTTAGGTATCGATTTTAAAACATGGTGCGGATGGTTTGGGGGGAAACGAATTATTGCGCCTGATAATAAAAAAAAGCCTTATTGGCGGATAAATCGGGCCGGACGACAAGTCATGTTCAGCACGTTTCATCTCACCGAAAAGACAGTCACTGATTATTATTCTGAAATCTTGCGCAGAAAATTAACTTGGTTGCATGGATATCCATCTCATATCACACATTTGGCAGCTTTAATTTTAAAATGCGATTTGCATCCTTTGGCCCATGTTGAAGTTATCACTACAGGGGCCGAAAATGTATTGGGGAACCAAATCTCAATCATTAAACAAGCTTTCCCCAAAGCTATTCTCCGACAACATTACGGTTTAAACGAAGGTGTCGCAAACATCAGCCAAACCTTGGAGGGTGAATGGAAAATAGATCAGGATTTCTGCTTTGTCGAGTTCATTCCTCTATCTCCTGACACACCCAATGTATGTCGAATCATCGGAACAGGCTTCTCCAACAAAGCATTCCCTTTGATACGCTACGATACGGGGGACATCGCAACCATCGAACATATTGATGGAAAAAACATCAACGTAAAATCCATCGACGGACGATCCAGCAATGTCGTTTATCAACCGGATGGCAGTAGTATATGCGAAGCCAGTCTAAGCATCTTTTTGCATGATTTCATGAATGTTGCGGAAGCTCAATTCCATCAAGATTCTCTTTCTAATGTTGATCTATGGATTGTCAAAGGCCGAAATTACAGTTCTGAGGATGAAAAACTAATCAGAGAATCATTCAAACGATATTTTGACAGGCATATGAATTTGAATATTAAATATGTTGACAAGGTGCAACGTACTTCTTCCGGGAAATTAAAATTGGTAATCTCTAACTTGAACACAAAATAGACTCGGCATCAGAAGTAACCTGCACAGAGAAAAGTTCTAAACCCAACAGAGCCTCTGCCAAACTTTGGACAAACAACCATCATAATTTACAAATGTCGTTCTTTGCCGCAAGTAAATAATAAAAAAGAAGAGGTGGACGCTCTTGAAAACGTAACAAAAATTATTGGCACACAGCACATCATGAAGCAAATCATTCAAGATCTCAAAAGCGGGGCCACGATTCTTGAGGAAGTCCCGGTTCCACAAGTAAAATCCGGATACGTCCTCATACAGACCACCCGGACTCTCGTATCTTTGGGTACAGAGAGAATGTTGGTCGAATTCGGGAAAGCAAATCTGATCGATAAGGCCCGTCAACAACCCGATCGCGTAAAACAAGTACTCGATAAAATCAAAACCGACGGGCTGCAACCTACTCTTGAAACCGTCTTTAACAAATTGGGACAACCACTGCCTCTGGGATACTGTAATGTCGGCCGAGTCGTGGCTGTCGGAAAGGGCGTGAATGAATTCCAGGTTGGAGACCGCGTCGCTTCCAACGGAAACCATGCCGAATTTGTCTGCGTCCCCAAAAACTTAGTCGCCAAAATCCCCGATAAAGTATCAGATGATGAAGCCACATTCACGGTTATCGGATCGATCGGCTTGGAGGGAATCCGTCTGCTCAAACCCGAATTGGGCGAAACCGTCGTGGTCGTTGGCCTAGGACTGATCGGTTTGGTGGTCGCCCAACTACTCAGAGCAAACGGATGTCGTGTCATCGGGGTGGATTTCGACCAGCAAAAAATAGATCTCGCTGCTGCAAAAGGAATCATCGCCATAAATGCGGCTCAAGGAGTCGATCCAGTTCAGTTTGTCGAAGAGTTCACCGGAGGAGTCGGAGCGGATGGAGTAATCATTACCGCTTCCTCCAAGTCCAACGATGTGATTCATCAAGCTTGTGAAATGTCTCGCAAAAGAGGGCGAATCATATTGGTCGGTGTGATCGGAATGAACATGCGCCGTGACGACTTCTACAAAAAAGAGCTCTCGTTTCAGGTCTCATGCTCGTACGGAGCCGGCCGTTATGATGAAGAGTATGAAAACAAAGGGCACGACTATCCGTTGGCATACGTAAGATGGACGGAAAAACGCAACTTCATAACCATTCTGCAGGCTATTGCATCTGGCATGTTGGATGTCAAATCGCTGATTACCGAAACAGTCGACTTGTCAGATTATGAAGCGATATACGGCGATATGCGTAAACATGGATCTATCGCTTCCATCTTGAAATTCCCGAAACAGACTTCCCTGAACAGAGTGGTCGAAGTGACTGGGTCCTCTTTTAAAGAGGGTCGCGGCAAAATAGGTATTATCGGAGCAGGAAACTATACCTCAAGCATGGTCGTTCCTTGTTTGGTGAAGGCAGGAGCCTCGATCAAATATATCGCAAGCGCACAGGGCCTCAATGCCAAAATCCTAGCTAAAAAAGCAAATGCGGCATTAGCCACGTCGGACTACACAGAAATACTGAAAGACAGCGACGTCGATCTGGTCATTATTACAACCCGCCATAATTTACACGCACGAATGACGATCGAGGCCATAAAAGCGGGGAAAAGCGTATTTGTCGAAAAACCGTTGTGCCTAAACGAAACCGAATTGGACAAGATTGTGGCCACGTATCAGCAGGCTCCGGTAGGGGTCACTCTGACGGTCGGATTCAACCGCCGGTTCTCACCTTACACCGTCAAGCTCAAACAGCTGTGCGGAGAGGGCCCAAAAAATATTGTAGCGACCATGAATGCCGGCTTCATTCCTCAGGAGATGTGGGTACACGATCTCGAAATCGGAGGAGGGCGCATCATCGGGGAGGCTTGTCATTTCATCGACCTGTGTTCCTTCATCGCCGGAAGCCGGATTGTGGCCGTATGCATGAACGCACTGGGCGAGAACCCGGAAGAAAATACGGATAACGGTTCGATCCTTTTGAAATATGAAAACGGGTCCAATGCCGTAATCAACTACTTCGCCAACGGATCGAAAGCCTATGCCAAAGAGCGAATCGAAGTGTATGCACAACAGAAAGTATTCGTCATCAACAATTGGCGCCGTTTAGAAAGTTATGGAGTGAAAGGTTTTTCAAAAAAATGCGGATCTCTTGACAAAGGCCAAAAATCAATGTTTGCCCTGTTAAACGAACGGATCATTCATGGAGGCGAAGCTCTAATCTCGATGGATAGTATTGTCAACACTACACGTGCGGCATTCGCTGCCATACGCTCTCTCAAAGAGAAATCTTGGATCAATATCGAATGATGAATCTTTCGCTGTACCTTCATACACTACGCTTTCTGCGGATCAAACAGATCTTTTATCAGCTTTTATATCGGATTTTGAGAATCCGGTATAAAAGCATTAATGCACCTCTTTCGGTTGACCGAACGGTTTGGACTGGTTTCATTCCGAAACCACGTTGCAAAACGGATGAAAATTTCTCATTCCTCAATATAACCGAGAAATTCAACACATGGAACGATACGAGATACGGCATGCTGTGGGCTTACAATCTAAACTATATGGATTGGCTGTGCCAGGAGGGCACGTCTCAGGAGACCGGCGAAAAATGGATCGATAAATTCATTGCGGATCTTCCGTCCAACCAGGTTGGATTCGATCCCTACCCAATTGCGTTAAGAGGTATAAACTGGATAAAATTCATCTCCGTACACTACGACGCAATACCCGACAACAAACGTCAGAACTGGAACAATTCATTGTACGCTCAATTTCGGCTACTGTCTCGCAAGTTGGAGTACCACCTGCAGGGGAATCATTTGTTGGAGGATGCATACGCCCTGTATATCGCATCAATATACTTCGCCGACCGGCGATTATACAGGAAAGCAACTAAATTACTAACCAAAGAGTTGGATGAACAGATTCTTCCGGACGGAGCCCACTTTGAGCAATCGCCAATGTATCATTGCATTCTACTTGACCGACTACTGGATTGTTACAACATTTCGTCCAATCAGATCCGGTTCGACGGCCAATCCCGTATGAACGAGGTGCTCGCCAAGCAGGCCCAAAGGATGTTGGGGCATTTGGAGAGTCTGATTTATGCGGATCAGACCATCCCGTTGCTGAATGACTCCGCATACGGGATCGCCCCCTCTCCGGAACAGTTGTTTGATTATGCCCGCCGACTCAGGATGCACTGGGACAAGATTCCCATGAAAGAGTGTGGGTATCGGAAACTGTCCGGCAATCGGATGGAGGCAATCGTCGATGTAGGCAACATCACAGCATCCTACCAACCGGGGCACTCTCATGCAGATACGTTCGGATACGAGTTGCGTGTCCTTGGACAACCGTTGCTCATCGACACCGGAATATCGACATACGACAAAAACAAAAGGCGTCAACTGGAACGTAGCACGATGGCCCATAATACGGTCACGGTAAACGACAGCGACTCCAGCGAAGTATGGAACGGATTCAGAGTGGGTAGACGAGCCCGAGTGTCGATCCTCGAAGAGAACCCGACCCGAATCGTGGCAGAACATAACGGATTCGGACGCACATGCACGCATCGCCGTACCTTCCGCATCGAACAGGATGCTTGCGAAGTGACCGACTCCGTTACGGACAAAAGAACAACTGCCAAGAGCTATCTGCACTTCGCTCCGAATATCAAAATATTGTCTTATGATCAGAACCGGATCGTTACGGGCAACGCTCAAATTGCGATCGAAGGAGCTGACCGGATTGAAATCATCGATGGGAAAGCTTCATCGGAATACAACAGACTATCAGATATAACGATCGCTGTCCTACACTTTACGTCGAACATGAAATATAGAATCTTTATCGAAAAGGCATGAACATACTATTTCTGACAGATAATTTCCCCCCTGAAGTAAATGCCCCCGCATCAAGGACCTACGACCATGTACGGCAGTGGCAGAAATCGGGGAACCAAATAACCGTTATCACTTGCGCCCCGAACTTCCCGCAGGGCAAAGTCTATGACGGGTACAAAAATCAGTTGTATCATATCGAACACATGGAGGGGATCAAGGTGGTCCGTGTGTGGTCCTATATAGCCGAAAATAAAGGATTCGTCAAAAGAACTCTCGATTATATCAGCTATTCGATCTCGGCTTTCTTTGCCGGACTGTTTCAGAAAACAGACATCATCATTGCCACATCGCCCCAATTCTTCACCGCCCTTTGTGGCCGTACCTTATCGTTCTGGAAACATAAACCTTGGATTATGGAGGTCAGGGACCTGTGGCCTGAATCTATCAAGACGGTGGGCGCAATGAAAGACAACACCTTTATACGCTATTTCGAATGGGAAGAAATGCGATGTTACCGATCGGCCCGAAAAATCGTCGTGGTAACCGACTCATTCAAAAAAACGTTGATCTCGCGCGGAGTCCCGGAGAGTAAAATCGCCGTCGTGAAAAACGGGGCCAACAGAGATTTGTTCAAACCGATTCCCAAAGACCATGCTTTGATCGAAAAACTCAGCTTAGAGGGTAAAAAAATCATCGGATATATCGGTACGCACGGAATGGCACATAAGCTCGACTTCATTCTACAGTGTGCGAAACAAATGCAGGGCAAAAACAACTACCACTTTCTATTCATCGGATCCGGTGCCGAGAAACGACATCTGCTCGACCTGAAAAAACAGCTGCGTCTCGACAACGTGACAATGTTGGATCCTATTCCCAAAACGGAAGTCAGCAGATATATCTCCATCTTGGACGTGTCACTGATCAACCTAAAAAAATCACCCCTGTTCAAAACCGTTATTCCCTCGAAAATATTCGAAAATGCAGGAATGGAGATCCCAATCATCATGGGGGTGGAGGGTGAAGCCCAGGAAATCATAGAAAAGTATGGCGCAGGCCTCTGTTTTGAACCCGAAAATGAAAACGATTTTATAGAAAAGCTAATTTTGTTGTTACACGATTCGGCCCTGTACGAAAAATGCAAGGAGGGGTGTAGAAGACTCTCCGTGGATTTCGACAGAAAAAAGCTAGCTGCTGATATGTTGAAGATAATTAATGAGGTCAATCAGAGTAGATAAAAAACGATGAAAAAAGTAATGCTTGTCTTCGGGACACGACCCGAAGCAATTAAGATGGCACCGTTGGTGAAGGCCTTGCAAAAAGATACCGAACACTTCGAAACAATCGTGTGTGTCACGGGACAACATCGTGAAATGCTGGATCAGGTATTGGATATTTTTGACATCAAACCCGATTATGATCTGAATATCATGAAACAAGGGCAAGATTTGTATGATGTTACGGCAAGAGTTCTGATCGGAATGCGCGACGTTCTGAAAGAGTGCCGTCCGGATATCGTCTTGGTACACGGAGACACGACAACCTCCACGGCCGCCGCATTGGCTGCCTTTTACCAACAGATCCCGGTCGGACATGTCGAGGCCGGACTGAGAACTCACAACATATACAGCCCGTGGCCGGAAGAGATCAACCGCCAATTGACCGGACGGATAGCCACTTATCATTTCGCGCCCACTCCCTTGAGCAAAAAAAACCTGCTCGCCGAAGGCATCGATGAAAAACATATCTTCGTAACAGGAAATTCGGTCATCGACGCACTGTACTGTGTAGTCGATAAGATCAAACAGGACAAAAAACTGCAAACCGAACTGGACGGCATTCTCTATCAAGCCCGGTATGACGTCCATAGGCTCGATGCGGGAAAAAAGCTGGTTCTGATCACCGGTCATCGACGGGAAAATTTCGGTGACGGGTTCATCTCAATGTGTAAAGCCATCAAAACATTGACCGAAAAGTATCCCAATGTGGATTTCGTGTACCCGATGCACTTGAATCCAAACGTTCGGGAACCGATTCATGAAGTCTTCGGTGAGGACCTGTCAAACCTGAAAAACATGTTCTTTATCGAACCGCTCGAATACCTCTCGTTTGTCTACCTGATGGAAAAATCGACACTGGTACTGACCGACAGTGGTGGAATCCAAGAAGAGGCTCCCGGATTGGGTAAACCCGTATTGGTCATGCGCAGCACCACCGAAAGGCCCGAAGCTCTCGATGCAGGAACGGTCGAACTGGTCGGCACGAATTATGAAAAGATTGTCAACGAGGTTTCACGCCTATTGAACGACGTGGCATACTACGAAAAGATGAGTAAAGCCGTTAATCCTTATGGCGATGGATTGGCATGTAAACGAATTATCGACGTTTTACAAGATGTTAAATAAATGTTTTTTGTAATTCGCCCACATCTGCTTCGATAAGGTTCATGACTTTCACGCTAATATCAACACGTTTAAACAAATTCCAGCTGAGTTCCCTGATCGAGAAAAAATGCAGACCCGAAGAGCAAAGGATTTATGGACAACAGCCTTCCGGTTCAGTGGAGATAGCCGTGAAGATTAATTGTGTAAGTAGCGAAAGTTTAGTAAATTTGCAACAAGTGATTGATTAGGGTTTTGTCCAATAATAAAACAAATGTAAAGGCTTTTATTATGAAAGGTATCGTATTGGCCGGAGGTGCAGGGACCCGACTTTATCCCATTACAAAAGGCGTCAGCAAACAACTGTTGCCGATCTATGACAAACCGATGATCTATTACCCCATCTCGGTGCTGATGCTGGCCGGGATCCGGGATATTCTAATTATCTCGACACCTTATGATCTTGCTGGATTCCAACGCCTGCTCGGCGATGGCTCGGATTATGGCGTACACTTTGAATATGCCAAACAACCCTCACCGGACGGATTGGCTCAAGCTTTCATTATCGGTGAGAAATTCATCGGCAACGATTCCGTCTGCCTCGTTTTAGGCGATAATATTTTTCATGGGACCGGGCTAACCGCTCTGCTTAAAGAGGCCGTAAACAACGCCTCAACCGGTAAGGCTACCGTGTTCGGCTATTGGGTGGAAGACCCCGAACGCTATGGCGTGGCCGAATTCGATGCCGCAGGAAACTGCCTGTCGATCGAAGAAAAACCCAAAAAACCAAAATCGAATTATGCCGTAGTGGGCCTCTATTTTTACCCCAATCAAGTGGTCGAAATTGCCAAACACATACAACCTTCGGCCAGAGGCGAACTCGAAATCACAACCGTAAATCAGGAATTCCTTCAGCACGGTAATCTCAAAGTCAAAACTTTGGGTCGCGGTTTCGCATGGCTCGATACAGGGACGCACGATTCAATGGCCGAAGCCTCCATCTTTATCGAGGTGATCGAAAAACGACAAGGGCTGAAAATCGCTTGTCTGGAAGGAATCGCATTTCGGAAAGGATGGATTACCGCCGAAAAAATGTATAAAATCGCACAACCGATGCTTAAAAATCAATACGGGCAATACCTACTGAAAGTGGTCAATGAAGCCAAGCCTAAAGACATTAAAAATCTAGATTAAAATGGAAGTCATTAAAACCGCATTGGATGGTGTTGTAATCATTGAGCCCAGACTCTTTAAAGATACCAGAGGATATTTTTTCGAATCATATGCCCAACGTGAATTCGATGAGAAAGTACGCCCAGTACATTTCGTTCAAGACAATGAATCGAAATCAACTTATGGTGTACTGCGGGGACTACATTTCCAAATACCCCCCTTCGCTCAAGCCAAACTGGTCCGGGTTGTGAAAGGCTCCGTCTTAGACGTCGCTGTCGATATCCGTACCGGATCCCCTACGTTCGGTAAATACGTTGCCGTTGAACTAAACGAAGACAATCACCGACAACTCTTTATCCCAAGAGGGTTCGCCCACGGTTTCTCGGTTCTTTCACGAGAAGCAATTTTCCAGTACAAATGCGACCATACGTATGCCCCACAAGCTGAAGGTGCACTGATTTGGAATGATCCGGATATCCACATAGACTGGAAAATCCCAGCTGAAAAAATCCTGCTGTCTGCTAAAGACGAACGCCATGGACGTTTAAAAAATTTTGAATCACCATTTACATACGGAGAATATTGAAAATGGGACACAATATACTCGTTACGGGAGCTAACGGCCAGTTAGGAAATGAAATGCGTTTGGTTGCGGACAACTCCAAAAACCGGTATATCTTTACCGATGTTGCCGAGTTGGATATTACGGATCCGAGCGCCATCAAAAATACGATCGATACCTATCGTATAGACATTATCGTTAATTGTGCGGCTTTCACTAATGTGGATCTGGCGGAAGATAACTTCGAGTTGGCCAATTTGTTAAACAATAAAGCGGTCGAAAATCTTGCAACTGCAGCATGTTCGGTAAACGCGACCCTCATCCACATATCAACAGATTATGTCTTTCCGGGCAGTAGTAATATCCCCTATGACGAAAATTGCCCCACCAACTCCCTCGGCGTGTACGGAAAAACGAAATTAGCGGGAGAACATGCGGTGTTGGCGGCTGGATGCAGATATATGATCTTCAGAACGGCATGGCTGTACTCTTCATTCGGTAAAAACTTCGTCAAAACCATGCAACGACTCACTGCCGAAAAAGAGTCGATCAAGGTCATATTCGATCAGGTCGGAACCCCGACTTATGCAAAAGACCTTGCTGCTCTCATCTATAAAATCATTGAGGAGGAGCGGATCGACCAACAGGGGATATACCATTTCAGCAACGAAGGCGTCTGCTCGTGGTATGATTTCGCTCAAGAAATATGTGCAATGAGCGGCCATGTCTGCGAAATACTCCCTTGCCACAGCAACGAATTTCCCAGTAAAGTAAAACGGCCGCACTTCTCCGTGCTCGACAAAACAAAAGTAAAGGAGACTTTCGGCGTCAAAATCCCCTATTGGAAAGACTCTCTGAGAAAATGCATTAAAGAATTGGACTATGAAAACAACGCGTAATCTGATCATAACAGGAGGTGCCGGATTTATCGGTTCACACGTCGTACGTCTATTCGTCAACAAATACCCCGACTATCATATCATCAACGTCGACAAACTGACTTATGCAGGCAATCTGGCAAATCTGAAAGACATAGAGACAAAACCGAACTATACATTTATCAAAGCCGACATCTGCGATTTCGACACGATCCTCTCTATGATGAAACAATATACGGTGGACGGCATCATCCATTTAGCCGCCGAGAGCCATGTGGATCGGTCCATCAAGGATCCGTTTACATTTGCCCGCACCAATGTAATGGGAACCTTAAGTTTGCTGCAAGCGGCCAAACTCTATTGGGAGTCGCTTCCCGAAAAATATGAAGGTAAACGTTTTTACCACATTTCGACGGACGAAGTGTACGGTGCACTAGAACTCACCGAGCCACAAGGTGTTGCCTGTAACTTTTCGGCTCACGAAGTCTACGGCAACGACTTCTTTACAGAAGAGACCAAATACAACCCCCACAGCCCTTATTCTGCCTCAAAAGCCTCGAGCGATCACTTCGTTCGAGCTTTCCACGATACGTACGGAATGCCCACGATCGTCACAAACTGCTCGAACAACTATGGCCCGTATCAATTTCCCGAAAAGTTGATACCCCTTTTCATCAACAATATCCGCCACAAAAAAGACTTACCCGTCTACGGTAAAGGCGAAAATGTCCGTGACTGGCTTTATGTTGTCGACCACGCCCGTGCAATCGATCTCATCTTCCACAAGGGCAATGTGGCCAATACCTACAACATCGGCGGTTTCAATGAATGGAAAAACATCGACCTAATCAAGGTAATCATTAAAACGGTAGACAAACTGTTGGGGAATCCGGAAGGAACCAGCGAACATCTTATCACATACGTCACCGATCGGGCCGGACACGATATGCGTTATGCGATCGACAGCCGAAAGTTGCAACGTGAACTCGGATGGGAACCCAGCCTGCAATTTGAGGAAGGCATCGAAAAAACGGTGCGTTGGTATCTCGACAATCAGGAATGGATGGACAACATAACTTCCGGCGAATACGAAAAATACTACGAAGAGATGTATAAAAACCGATAGCCATGACTTTCGATTCCGCAAAAATCATTGATCTTCCTCGCTTTCTAGATGCGCGTGGCAACCTCTCTTTTGGCGAACAGCTGAATCAGGTGCCATTCGCATTGCAACGCGTCTATTGGCTCTATGACGTCCCGGGAGGCGAGAGCAGAGGAGGTCATGCTTACAAAACCAATCAGGAGTTTATCATCGCTCTTTCCGGCAGTTTCGATGTGGTGATCGACAACGGCCGACAAAAAAAGAATTTCACCTTGAATCGCTCCTATTACGGATTGTATATCCCGCAGGGCTTGTGGCGAGAAATGCATAATTTTTCGACCAACTCGTTCGCTCTGGTCCTCTCATCGACTCAGTATGATTCTAATGACTACGTGAGAAACTATGAAGAATTCCTAAAACTTAAGGCCAATGGAACTTTACAATAGCGTATATGACTGCTCGATCATAGAACTGAACCAGCACCACAGCGATCGAAAAGGCAATATCTCGGTCGTTGAGAACGGGAAAACACTGCCTTTTGATGTAAAAAGAGTCTACTACCTGTATGATGTACCCGGCGGAGAGTCCCGTGGATCACATGCTCACAAAGCGTTGAGTCAACTGATAATAGCCGCCTCCGGATCCTTTCGGGTTACGCTCGACGACGGCGTGGTCAAACGCTCTTTTTTCCTAAACCGACCCTATCAAGGACTCTACGTTAAGCCCGGAATATGGCGAGACTTGGATGACTTCTCGTCGGGGGCGGTCTGCATGGTGCTGGCCTCGGAAATCTATCAAGTTGAAGATTACATCAGAAATTATCAAGAATTCCTAAAATGGAAAAATCATGGAAGCAAGTAAATTAGGTCTTTATTATGAAGAATTTGTCGTGGGCGAAGAGATTCGGCACGCATTGTCCAAAACCATTTTCGAAAGTGACAACAATCTCTTTTCACTCCTCACGATGAATGCCCATCCTGTACATACCAACATCGATTATGCCGCTAAAAATCAACACGGAAAGATATTAGTCGTAGGGACATTGGTATTCTCCCTCGCCGTGGGCATGACTGTCCCTGATATCAGTGGGAAAGCGATCGCAAATCTCGGATACGAAGATATAAAACATCTGAAACCAACTTTCATTAATGATACGCTCTACGTTCGTACCAAAGTGTTGGACAAACGCGAGTCCAAAACAAAAAAAGATCGAGGGATCGTCTATGTCGAAACCATCGCCTACAACCAGCGAAATGAAGACGTTCTCTCGTTTCGCCGTCATGTCTTGGTCAAAAAACAATGCCCGAAATAGTCATTATGGAGGAAAATAATTTTCTTATGCGCAGCCTCATGTTTGTGCCCGCACACAACGAACATTTGATGAATAGCGCAATCCGAAGCAATGCAGATGTCCTGCTGTTAGATATTGAAGACTCCGTACAACCCTTTGAAAACAAACAGATCGCCCGTAATAATATCTTACGTTACGTAAGCGAGGGACATTTCGAGGGACGTATCTTGTTTCCCCGTATCAACGACAGGGAGAGTGGAGAATTGTTAAAAGATGTCTATCAACTAACTGTCAAGGGTATTGCTGGATTCATGTATCCAAAGGCAAAAACGGGACGTGATGTTTATTTTATCGGTAAACTTTTGGAAACAATAGAGTATGAAAAGGGATTCCCGATCGGAACCTTTAAGCTGATACCTCTGATTGAAACAACCAGTGCCGTAATGAATATTCAGGATATATGCAATGCCTGCAAGAATCGCGTTATTGCCGTAGCTTTCGGTTGTGAGGATTTCGTAACGGACTTAGGGGGTAAACATGATGCCGACGGATTGAGTATTTTTACCGCCCGATCGATGATCGCCATGGGGGCTAAAGCTTGTGGTGTCCTTCCGATCGACACAGTGCATATTAAAGTCCACGATTTGGATGACCTTGAAAAAAATCTAATTTTGTCAAAAAAAATGGGATTCGATGGCATGTTGGTTCTGAACCCTAAAGAGCTACCTTTAGTTCACCAATACTATTCTCCTTCTCAAGACGAAGTGGAATGGGCCAAAGAGATGGTTAAACTGGCGACTGAGGCAATCCGAGAAGGTAAAGGCGTAGCTGTCAAAGACAACAAATTCATCGGTCCCCCAATGTTGAAAATGGCAAAAGAGATTCTTAGAAAATATCAAATGATACAACAAGTTGAGGAGTTCCTCGAAAAATAATAGTTGTAGCTCGAAAACTTTCTGGCCTCATTTTTACCGAATATTGTGTCATTGATTGATAACCGTTGAGATGTGACCAGAATTAAACGTTTAGTACAAGAGAAAAATTAACAAATGAGCAAAAAAGTAATTATTGTCGGTGGTGAAGGCAATGGCGGAGTTATAGCCGCCTGTATCGAAGATAACAGAACCCGTTTCGGAGACCTCGAATGGGAAGTCGTTGGCTTCGTAAATGATTATGAGAAAGAGGTTTGTGGTTACTCGGTCTTAGGTACACTGAAAGATATTCCTGCCCTATTGGAAAATCCGGACTACTATTTTATGTGGGGGATACATTTGGTATCCCGGAATGTCTTAACGGCTCAGTTGTTCAAAAAAGCCGCAATCCCCGTCGAACGGCTTGCAAGAATAATTCACAAAACAGCTTTCATCGGCCAAGGGGCAGTACTCGAACCCGGTGTGTTGGTTATGTCTAACAGCTACATCGGGCCAGGTGCCTATGTCGGCCTCTGTTCTTTAATCATGGCGAACTGCTCGATCGGACACAACACACACATCGATGCTTTATGCCATTGTTCGGTTGGTGCAATCATGACCGGCTACTCCAAATTGTCTTTTTGCTCCGATCTGGCCGTTGGGGCAACAATACTCGCTTATAAATGCGTCGGAAAGTATGCAATGGCAGGGGCTGGGAGTCTGGTAACTCATGATATCCCCGACTATGAAATACATGTGGGAAGTCCTGCCCGGTTTTTAAAAATGATCAAAAAAGATTAAACATGATACCGTTTCTTGAACTAAAACAAATCACGGAAAAGTATCAAGACGAAATCCACGAAGCGATACTGCGTGTCGTAGATTCCGGCTGGTACCTATTAGGCAATGAACTGCAAACCTTCGAACACCATTATGCTGAATATATCGGAACGAAATATACCGTCGGCTGCGCAAACGGACTGGATGCGCTCATCTGGATACTCCGGGCATATAAAGAACTGGGGGTTATGAAGGAGGGCGATGAAGTGATAGTGCCAGCCAATACCTACATCGCAACGATCCTCTCAATTACAGACAATGGACTGGTTCCCGTTCTGGTTGAACCAGATATCAGAACCTATGAAATCGACGGATCGAAAATAGAAGAAGCCATCACGCCCAAAACCAAGGCCATAATGATCGTACATCTGTATGGACAATGCGCCTATACCGACCAGATCGGTCTCATCTGTAAAAAGCATAATCTTAAACTGATCGAGGACAATGCGCAGGCACACGGATGTCTATTCCATGGCGACCAAAAAACCGGATCTCTCGGCGATGCAGCTGCCCATTCGTTCTACCCCGGTAAAAACATCGGAGCCTTGGGTGATGCTGGAGCCGTTACTACCGATGATAAAGAACTGGCAGAAGCCATAAGAGCTTTGGCTAATTATGGCTCCGCTAAAAAATATGTTTTCAAATACAAAGGTAGAAACAGTCGACTAGATGAAATACAAGCCGCCGTACTTAGTGTCAAACTCAAACACTTGGATCAAGACGTCACCTTGCGTCAAAAAATAGCAAAAAAATATATAGAAGGTATAACCAATCCCCGGATCATACTGCCCTACGTGACGGATTACAAGGCTCACGCCTTTCATCTGTTCCCGATCCGCTGCGCCGAACGCGACCGCCTACAGCAATATCTTACGGAAAACGGAATCCAGACTGTAATCCATTACCCTATCCCTCCTCATAAACAAGAGTGCTACAAAGAGTGGAACAACCTGTCGTTCCCGATTACGGAACAAATTCACAGAGAAGAATTAAGTCTTCCGATGAGCCCGTGTTTATCGGAAGAAGAAGTAGATGAAGTGATAAAAAGAGTTAATGCTTTCAAATAGGTGTCTGATAAAACACAAGAAGGATACAAAACAGCCTTTAAAGCTACCGCTTTGTTTGGGGGTGTCCAGGTCTTCACCATCTTGATTAAAATCCTCAACTCAAAGGTGATTGCCCTGTGGCTAGGAACAACAGGCTATGGCATCATGAGCCTGTTCAATTCGACTACGACCCTTATCTCCTCCATTACGAACTTAGGCCTGCAAAGCAGTGCCGTACGCGATATAGCTATCGCTCATGGCACTAACGACACCTATAAAATATCGCAAATTGTCAAGGCTATAAACCGCTGGGTATGGGCTACTGGACTGGTCGGCGCCCTACTGACCATCGGACTGTCTCCGTGGCTCAGCCAGTGGGTATTCGAGAATGACTCCTATACAATCTCTTTTATATTGCTGTCCTGCGCGGTCCTGCTGACAGGCTTATACAACGCCAATTACGCCATTCTGCAAGGAACAAGACGATTGAAAAGAATGGCTGCAGCTAATGTATTCGGGGCTCTGAGCGGTTTTGTTTGCTCTTTGCCGATATATTATTTCTTCAGAGAGAAGGGAATCGTTTGCGCATTAATTCTAACGGCGCTATCAACACTAATAGTCAGCCACTTATACGCAAGAAAAATCGCATTACCCAAAATCAAACAAACTTATAAAGAGAGTTTTCGGATTGGCCGAAATACCGCCAAATTAGGAATGGCCATGGCCATTTCCGGAATCATGGTGGAGTTCGTTCAGTTCGTCATAAAAACCTTCATTACACATCAGGGTGGTGTAGCGGATGTGGGACTCTATCAAGCGGGGTGGTCTCTGAACGGGACCTATCTGGGTCTCGTGTTCACGGCCATGGCTAAAGATTATTTTCCCCGCTTGTCCCAACATGCCGACAACAATCTGTTTCTGAAAGATACCGTAAACCAACAAGCCGAAATCGCAATCCTGATCCTGAGCCCTCTAATAATGATCATGGTGGTATTCATGCCGCTATTCATCAGAATGCTCTATACGCCTGAATTTCTCTCCATAGTCGAACTCACAACTTGGCTACTGATCGGATCGCTGGTTAAGGCCGGCTCTTGGGGTATATCATTCGTCTTCCTGGCAAAAGGCGACAGAAACCTCTACTTATTCAATGAGCTCGGCATTAAAATTATAACGCTACCCTCGTATATCTTGGGTTACTACTGGTTTGGACTGAACGGAATCGGATACGCTTTTGTTTTCAATTATACGGTCTATTTCATTTGGGTGGTCATTGTCGCTGGGAAAAAATATGGATTGAAATATTCAAAAGAATATATAAAATTATTCCTCCTCTTTTTGTTCCTGCTTACCATTTTCCCGATTGTCGTATATTGTGGAGTTAATAAATATGCTGTCGGAATTCCGCTATCCATTCTGGTTGCCGTGATTTCGATAATTCTTCTAAACAAACGAATTCGACTAACCGATCTATTAAAAAAGTTCCAGAAATGACTTTAAACGCACTATATGACAAAGTGATAAACAGAGCTTCGGTTTTATGCAAAAAAGGGGAGTACAATCAATGCATACATTGGGCAAAATTTGCCGCAAACATGCTATACTACTCATTTAAAACTCTGTATGAAGAACGAATCGAGCATCTGATTAAAGAGATATCCAAGCAAATAGTTATCGAGGACCACAGCATAACAAACTTTCACGAAGACAAGATTATCTTTTACGATAGCTTCTCATACGATAATAGAGGCCTCACTCAACAATACCTGAGGGCTTTGATGTCGGCGGGTTTTCAGATCCTGTATATGTCGGAAAATCACAACCTGAAGACAACCCGAATCTTCCAAGAATTGTCCTCATACCGGAAAGCCGAACTGTACATCGTCCCGAAAAAGAAAGATTGTCGAAAACAAATATCAACAATATATCAGCGAATCATACAGTATGGAGCTCCGCGGCTGTTGTTGCAAATCAGACCCTCATCCATAGAGTGTCTGGCAGCCGTATATAATCTGCCCAAAGGTATAACCAAATACAACATCAATATTACGGATCATGCCTACTGGGCCGGTGCAAGCGTCATTGATTACAATCTGGAGTTTCGTAGCTATGGAGCATCTATCTCGATGAGGATCAGAGGTATAACAGAGAGCCAGATTTTATTATTGCCCTACTATCCGATTGTCGATGATATTCCTTTCAAAGGATTCCCCGTATCTGCAAACGGAAAAGTCATCCTCTTTTTCGGCGGAAATCTATCCAAAATAAAAGGAGAGGATAATTTCTTTCTAAACCTGATCAAAGAGGTGCTCAATACCCACGAACAGGCTATTTGCTTTTGCGCCGGACAAGGTGATGAAGACAACCTGCTCTCTTTCATTAAGGATAACGGATTAGAAAAAAGACTGATCTATATAGGCTTCCGAAACGACATATATCAGGTCATCAAACACTGCGACATTTTCATTAACACGTATCCAGTTGGAGGAGGACTAATGTCTCAATATGCAGCTATCAATGAAAAACCGATCGTCGCATTCAGCAAACCCGGCGGAAGAAACGTCGAATCATTGATCCATTCGAATAAAACTATCTCTATCTATGACACGGCATCTTTTTTTGACTATATCGGTCATCTGATATCGGACGCTAACTATAGATTTGAAGAGGGAAAGTCTTTAGGAAGCAATATTCCTTCCCCCGCTCTGTTCTCTGAAATGTTAAAAAAGACATTGGAAACCAATAAAACACAGTATCCAATCCATTTCAGCAATGAAACCGTTATACCTTTAAGCCAGACTGATGTATTCAGTAAGGAAGACTTCAAGGTCACTCTGATTAAGGGCTTGAGATGGGAAAGCTTTTTCTACTTTCCCTCTCTCATCCCATGGTTCATAAAGTTTTTAGTGCGCAGATACGTTTGATGTTTTTTGTGTCTGCATAGATACGGAAACTGATAAACTGATCTTAATATCGTCGATATGAATAGCCATCACGTTTTAGCACTTAGCCAAAGAGATAGTATACTTTGGAAAATCTACAAATGGAGTATCGTTTTGTTGGCTTTTCAGACATTCCATTGCGTGTACCTCCTAAATATTAACACTTACGCCTTTCACCTCGGAATTTTTGCCTTACTGACTCTCATCCATATCGTCTCTACCTCGTTCTTATCCTACAACAAAAGAACAACACTATGGATCGGTATTCTTGCGGTCTTCCTGGCTCTATGTGGAATAAATAAATTAACCGTATTCTTCGGAACTCTAATTCAACTATTGCCTAGCCTCTATATCTTCTATCTGAAAAAAGAATTTAAACAGGATCTTCTCCAATTCTTCATCAAAATCTTTTCCATCGCCGTATTCATTACGGCTGTAGCTTGGACGCTCTATCTCTTCGGTATAGAACTACCCAATATCGCCTCTATCGCTTACGACTCCTATTCTTTTGAAAACCACATACTATATGTCGTCCGCAATGTAAATTGGATCGTTAAATATCCACGATTTTGTTCCGTCTTCTTAGAACCCGGATATTTAGGCTCTTTTATCGCTTTGCTGTTGTACGCCAGCCAATACAAAGCAAACAAAGGTCCCTACAAATTCTTTCTGCTATACTCCTTGTTACTGACATTTTCTCTTGCCGCTTATCTTCTGCTATTGTTCTTTTTCTTCCTTACCCGATTCTACAAAAGCAGACATAAAATCGTTTTTATCGGTATCGTCGTTGTTTCCCTATCCGGAATTTTTATCTTCGCGAAAAACTATAACGAGGGAGACAACATACTGAACGTCCTCATCTTGGAGCGCCTGCAAGGTGCTGAAGAGGGTGAAATCGCGGGGAATAACCGATCCACTGCAGCCTTTAAGGATTGGTTTAAACGTGACTTTGTCCGCAGCTCTTCCCTGTTGCTGGGGACGGAACAATCTTTAAACTATATAAACGAAGGAAGCGGCTCGGTCGGTGTAGATGCTTTTGTAGCCCGTTTCGGGCTAATCTCGCTCATGTTTTATATATTATTCCTATTTTTACCATGTCATAATTTCAAGCAAGAATTATTGTCTTTACTATACTTACTGAATTTTATCCAGACATCTTTCACGTGGTATTGGTTTAACTACTTGCTGATATTTATTTTGGCCATGAACGTTTATGACAAATATTGTCCAACTGAGATTACTGCAGACTGCCATGAAAAACACTAGAAAAAAAATTAAGATCATCCTATCTATCCCTCTGTCAGGATTGGTCTACCTTTTGACTCCCTTCAGATTTATCGTTATCGGATGCTACTATATAGCAAAAACCTTCTACTCACAATGGATGCGCTTTAAACTAAAAAAATCATCTGCCGATATAACCTTGTCCTACCCAATAACCATCATCGGCGGTAAATATATCACCTGCGGCAAAAGTTGCTTTTTCGGTCCCAATGGACTTTTAACCGCATGGGACAAGTATCACGGGGTGAAATACAACCCATCAATATCGATTGGAAATGGAGTTACAATATGTGGAGGGTTTCACATTTCCGCAGTCAACAGTATCAAAATAGGTAACAGAGTCCTTATGGGAGAATATGTTACAATCGTTGACAACGGACATGGCAATACGGAACGCTCTACGCTTGAGATTCCTCCCGGTGACAGAATTTTAAGTGTATCGGATGGTATCTCCATTGAAGACAATGTGTGGATCGGCGATAAAGTCTCTATCGTCAAAGGCGTGACCATAGGGGAAGGCGCTGTCATCGGTGCAAACAGCGTCGTAACAAAGGATGTCCCCGCATACAGCGTAGTTTGCGGCTTGCCGGCCAAAGTCATTAAACAAATTTAATCCAATAATAAATTCCATTCAAGCACATGAAACGTAAAGTTCGCATATTGGCCATGTACCTGCCTCAATATCATCCAATCCCTGAGAATGACAACTGTTGGGGCAAGGGGTTTACTGAGTGGACCAACGTGGCCATGGCCAAACCTCTATTTAAGGGTCACTATCAACCCCGAATCCCAGCTGATTTGGGCTTTTATGACTTAAGAATCCCAGAAGTGCGTGAGGCTCAAGCCGATCTCGCACGAGAAGCTGGTATCGAAGGTTTTATGTATTGGCACTATTGGTTAGGCAACGGCAAGAGATTGCTGGAAAGACCTTTCAACGAAGTGTTGCAAAGTGGGAAACCCGATTACCCGTTCTGTTTGGGATGGGCCAACCATACATGGTCGAGCAAAACATGGAATGCCAGAAATAAAGGAGGCAAGAGAATCACTATTGCCGAGCAAACCTATCCGGGCGAAAAAGATTATATCAACCACTTTTATGCAGTGCTTCCTGCCTTTAAAGATCATCGATACATTACCGTTCACGGCAAACCCTTTTTCTTGATCTATAATGTATTGGATATTCCTGATCTGAAAAATTTTATGGATCTGTGGCAGGATCTCGCCAAAAAAAACGGATTGCTTGGAATACATTTCGTCGGCAATGTAATGGGCATGAAAAACGAGATGAGATGTCTCGACATTTTTAACAGCGGAGTGGATGCAACCGCTTGGGGTAATTTTACCAAAGCAATGCAAAAAAGCAGTGGAAACTATCTCTCTTTTGCTTGGAAAAAGTTCTGGAGCCGAATAGCCCATATCTCGTATGAAAGATATAACTACAAAGACATTATAAAGTATGTCCACAACGACTACGAGAAACAAGACAATATTTATCCCATGATCTACCCTCAGTTGGACCGAACCCCTCGGGCCGGCAGAGATGCGGTTATGTTCTATAATTCGAATCCTGAATTATTTGAGACATATTTAGAGGAGACGATCGATATCGTTGAAGAAAAACCGGACGAAGAAAATAGATTTATTATCATTAATGCATGGAACGAATGGGGTGAAGGCAACTATATCGAACCCGACATGAAATACGGGAAGGGCTATCTTGAAGCCATTAAAAAAGCTCTATGCAAATAAAAATCGGAATTATCCACTTTAATCTTGCAATTCTCTATATCACAAAGATACGAAAAGA
>OIWS01001617.1_pt1 | contig 21620 bp, 19 predicted proteins | sample 1587611 | NCBI WGS metagenome assembly OIWS01 (sample SAMEA3888919, study PRJEB22519) | human gut metagenome | biome: human gut; feature: human-associated habitat; material: faeces | place: Denmark | collected 2010 | reverse complement strand
ATCGGTCAAGCGAAGGCAAAACCATATTGGTTTGCTCTTTGCTTGACCGATGTTTCTTATAATTCTTCTATCATCTTATTGATTGTTTCTAACATTCCAGGGAGTTTGTTTTTGACTACATCAAAGACAATAGATTCATCTATGTCAAAGTAGTGATGAGCTATAATGTCACGGATTCCCATAGCTCCTTTCCAATCTACTTCTGGGTAGTTAGGAAGAAGTTGCTTCCGCGTCATTTTATCAATCCCCTTGATGCTTTCTCCTATTGCAAGAAGCAACATACAGGTACTTTCGAGGCGTTCCATGCCAGCAGGAGAAAGTACATAATATTGTGAATCATCAATCGCTTGAGAATTATTGATGATTCTTTCAATAGTCGAAGCTATTCGTTTGAGTGAATAGTATAAGAGTTCTTCGTCATGCATAGATCCCATCTCTTTTAATTTGCTTCAAAAGCATCGGATTCATGTTATTGCGAAGTCGGACAATATCTACAGGCTTACCAAAGAGCTCTTGCAGTTCTTCCTTGATGTGAACCATTGTAAATAAGTCTGGCTTTTTCATTTCTACGCAAACATCAACATCGCTGTCTTCGGTCTGTTCGTTTCTAGCCACAGATCCAAAGATTCCAATCTTTGTAATACCATAAGCATCAGCTTTGGTGCTCAGGTATTTGCGAAGTATGGTAATATAATCGTTTGTCGTTTTCATTATTTTTCCATTTTTGCCACAAATATACGATTTTATTTTTTATGTTCCAAGTTTTTGCAGGGTTTTCTTGCAATAATAGTTCAAATTACTTGGTTTTATGGTGTTTTTTATTATCTTTGCATAGGTTTTCCAAAGAAAGTAGAAGATTTCTTCATTTTAGGGGTAATTGATTTCAGAAAAGCTTGTATATAAGAGTAGAAACAAGAAGAAAATGACGTGATGACAGAAGAAAATGAACAGCGGATGGAACGGCTGTTCCACGACCATTACGAGCAGATGTATCGCTTCGCCTTTGCCTTGCTCCATGATAATGAGGAGGCGAGGGATGTGGTGAGTGATGTGTTCTCCAGATTGTGGGATAAACAGCTGGTTCCAGACCGGGCTTACCTGATGCGGAGCGTGAAGAATGCCTGCATCAATCTTATAGCCAGAAAGAAGAGAGATGAACGACTGAAACGGCTTCTCCCTCTCTCGGAAGAGAAATTGACGGAGGAAGAACCTTCTCGTCTGGAAGAGCGATGGCAGGCTGCGGTGGATTGCATCGACCATGACCTGACCGACCAGACTGCTTCCGTCATCCGATTGTGCTATCGGGAAGGAATGTCGTATAAGGATACGGCGGAGGAGCTGGGCATCAGCGTCTCGGCAGTGAACAAGCATATCGTAAAAGGTTTGCGAACGCTCAGAGAAAAGTTGAAAGGAAAACAATAACCCTAAAATGAAGAAAGGAAAAGAAAATGAAACATGAATTATCTGACATAGATCCTCAGAAGATGGATTCTCAGAAATGGGATATGCTCCTCGATCTCCTGGAGCATCCCGAAAAGTATTCCGAAACCCAGAAGGATGAACTTTTGGGCGATGAGGAAGTGAACGAACTCTATCAGCAGTTGGTAGAGACCCGACAGTCTCTGGATTTCGCCAAGTCGAAGGAAGGGATGAAGATGCCTTCGATTGATGCAGAATGGGAGAAGCTGAATGACGAGATGAAGCTGAAAGAAACGCAGCAGAAAGAAGAGATGAGTCAGAATGCAGAAACCCAGCAAACTGCCAAGTTGTTTCCTCTCTGGAGTCCGATGAGAAAGGTGGCTGCCGTTGCAGCCGTCCTTGTCGTCTCCGGTATCACCTTTGCTGCCATTCATCTGGTAACCCGTTCTCATCAGCCATCAGATAACAGCAATACCGAACTCGTGTCATCCCGAAAGGATTCTATCCAGCAGGTTTCTGCTCCTCAGAAATCCAACATAGAAGATAAGGCAGATTCTGCAAGTCTTGCCCAGCTCCCATTGGTTTACGAAAACGCTGAGCTTCAGAATATCCTGACTCCTATTGCCGGGCATTTCCATCTCCAGGTAACTTATCAGAACGAGTCGGCTCGCCATATCCGTCTCTTCCTGCAACTGGAGAAGAACATGAGTCTGGATGATATCATCGAACTGATGAATCATTTCGAGAAAGTGAATATTCGTCATGAAGGTCAAACTTTAATCGTGGAATAAGATGAAAAGATTAAGATATATCATGCTGCTGGCAGGTCTGATGAGCCTTTCTCTTCAGACCATCTATGCCCAACGCATCACCCGCAGCTTCCGCAACACTTCTATGTCAGAAGCGCTCACCATCCTTGCCAAGAGCACCAAGGATTATCGTATCAACTTTATGTATGATGAACTGGAAGATTTCACGGTTACCACGAGTATCGTGAAGCGAACAGCTCCGGATGCCATCCGCCAGATCATGGGCTTCTATCCGATGAAGATGACGATAGATGGCGAAAACATCTTTGTGGAGTGTACGCAGAAGACTCCCACCAAGATGATAGGCCGTATCATCGACAATAAGAAACGCCCTGTAGATTTCGCCAATGTAGCCCTGCTGAATGTTCGTGATTCTTCATTGATAAATGGCGGTGTGACGAATGAGAACGGCCAGTTCGTGATTCCCTGCGGAGCCAGAAAGGCGATAGTAAGAGTAAGTTGCGTGGGCTATCATACCGCTGTTGATACTTATAATACAGGTAAGATAGGTTCAATTACTCTGAAGGAGGCAACGATGAACCTGCAGAAGGTGATTGTGAAGGCGGTTCGCCCCAAGACAAAACTGACTCGCGAGGGATTCCAGACCCAGGTGCAGGGTACGATACTGAGTGATGCAGGTATGGTTGCCGACTTGTTGAAGCAGGTTCCAAGAGTGCGTGTGGATAAGGATGGAAACTGTTCGGTGTTTGGAAAAGGCACACCGGAGATTTATGTCAATGGCAGAAAGCTGACCGACAAAAATGAATTGCAAACCATATCTTCCAAGGATGTGAAGAACGTGACGGTTATCACGACTCCTGGTGCGCAGTATGATGCCCAGGTCAATTCGGTGATTCGTATTACTACGGTCAAGAAGCAAGGTTATGGATGGAGTGGTAATTTCCAGGCAAAATATGGTTTTGCCATGAAGAATGCCTGGCAAGAGCAGGCTAATCTCAATTACCGTGTGGGTGGACTGGATGTATTCGGTGGATTGATGTGGTCAGATTCGTATTTCTATGATAAGTTGGGATTGGATGAATATATCAATGGAAATCAGCATCAGATATATCAAAAATCAGTAGGGCGCATTGATTCTAGAGACTATGGACCTGATGCCAATTTGGGTTTCAATTATGAATTCAACGAAAATCATACCATCGGTCTGAAATATAAGTTTGGTTCTGGCTATACCAAGTATTTTACTGTTAGGCAGAACTATTCCATCTTTCAGGATGGAGTTCACCAGGGAGATGTGAATTATCTCAACGATGAGTCAGATTCCAAGCAGACTCCTATTCATCAGGCTGACTTTTATTATGATGGTAAGATAGGCAAGTGGAGTATAGACCTGAATGCATCTGCTATGTGGCGGACGAAAGACCAGATACAGAAAGCCACAGAAACCAGTTCTGAGTTGGGCGACCAGATTGTATGTTCAGATAGCCATACCAAAGGAAAGTTGCTTGCTGGTAAATTGGTTGTTTCTTATCCTTTGACCGACCAGTTGAACATAGACTTTGGTTCGGAATACACAAATTCTGATAGTCATACCAACAACCAGAACGAGGGTGGTGTGGCTGCATCCAATGATTCCAGAATCAAGGAACAGAACATAGCCGCTTTTGCTGAGGCTGCATGGTCGTTGGGAGATTATTCTCTGAATGCCGGTGTGAGATATGAGCATGTAAAATCAGACTATTATGCCGAGGGAGTGCTCAGCCCGGATATGAGCAGAAAGTATGATAATGTATTTCCTAATGTATCCTTGGGATATGACAAGGGCAAGTGGCATTCTTCATTGAGTTTCACGGCGAAGACCTATCGACCAAGTTACTTCCGTCTTTCCGGTTATACCCGATATACGAGTCGTCATTCCTATGAAAGCGGTAATCCGAACTTGCAACCAAAGGATGCCTATCATCTGGAATGGGATGCGCAATATTCATGGCTGAGTTTCTCTGCTGAATATATCTACAACAAGAATGCTTCGGTATATATGATGAAGCCGTTCCAGGGCAATAAGGATATAGCCCTGTCATATTATGAGAATGTTGATAAGATTCAGAACCTCAAGTTCTATCTTGAAGCTACTCCGGTGATAGGCTTATGGCATCTTGACTATACGGTAGGTCTGGTCAATCAGTTCTTTGATGCCAGCAAATACGTCAGCGACTATAATGCCAACCGTCCTTCTCTCTATCTGGATTTGGAGAATACCTGGGTATTGCCCCATCATTGGAAGGCTCGATTAGAATACTCTTACCAGTCGCGTAATTATAGCGAATTGGGTGTCAACTATGCATGGAATTCCCTGGATGCGTCTATTTCCAAATCGTTCCTGAATAACCGACTGGTTGTAAGATTGGAAGCAGAGGATTTGCTTCATGGTCAGAACGAGAGTTGGAAATATAATAATTCGTATGCGCACTTCACCAGAACTGGTATAGATAATACCCGCATGTTCTTGGTCAATGTAACTTATAACTTCAATGCCACCAAGAGCAAGTATAAGGGTACGGGTGCTGGTAATGCAGAAAAGAGCAGATTATAGCTCTTGCCAGAAAGAAACTCTCTTAATAAACAATGAATATATGACAATCGGTCAAGCGAAGGAAGAACCATGTTGTTTTGTTCTTTGCTTGACCGATTAAAAAATCACACACATATTTCTAAATCCTGATGAACTACATTTAATATAGGAGCTTGGAGAGCATCCTCAATAGATACAAGAGTGTCTATTGTAAAATTATGTGTTCCCCGCATCCACTTGCTTATTTCCGCTTCCCGTTTTCCGAGTAGAAGGGCTAGGTCTTTCTGCTTCATCCCTTTAGAAACCAGAATGTCATGTATCCTATCTACGATTTGGAAAGACAAATCTACAGACCTGCGAATCTCAGGATCAACATGTTTGCGGCGTTCTTCTAAAATCTTACTTCTTCTCATTTCTTGTAAAGTTTAAATTTCCAATTATTTCTTTGTCAACTAATACAATTGTTCCATCTTTAATTCTCGATTGAATGAAACGACTTGTATCTATCAAGAGTTTTACATAGGGAGCTAGTGTTGTACTTTGTTGCCAACTTTTAGCATCTTTGACTCCTCCGTTTCCGAAAATCAGAATTTTGTTAGATAATCTGATACAGTAGAGTCGAATCTTGTTACCAATATCTATTGGGATAACTCCAACACTATCTCCATAGTGGCCTTCCGGACGGAAATAACGTTCCAAAGCTCCTCGTTCGGAGATTTTGTCCAACCATGAAATGACGACATCTATTTCTTCATCGTAAGAACATCCTTCTGGAAATTTCTCAAAGAAATTTTCAAATTCAGAGAGTTCTTCTCCTTCAAGATGAATACTATAGAAGTTTATATCTTCATACTCTTCTATAAGCTCTATGTTGTACTTCTGTTCCATAAGCTTAACTTTTAAGTTATTTCGTTGCAAAGATAATACAATCTTCTTTAAGTTGTTTATAAATTAACTTAAAAATGAAGAGAAGATATGTTTTTTAACTATTATTTATTAGTCTTATAATGAAATTAGGATTACCAAGCTATTGTTGTTGGTAATGCCGAAAAGAGCAGATTATAGCTCTTGATGAACTGGATGGAATTGGTAATTTGATGCAGTTATACAAATTTAACGGAAGAGATGTAATGACTTTGGATAATAATGTGTACTTTTGTACTAGATAATGATGAAATAAAAACATATTGTAAGAATGAAGACGGCTTTTTGCTCTTTTGGACTGCTGATGGCTGCTGTACCCGTGTTCGCTCAGAACACTGGGAAGGACTCTATTGTCTCTACTAAAGCTTTGGATGATGTGGTGGTATCAGCCTCCAATATCAGTCGTGTGGGTGATCATCTCGTCATCTATCCCAATAGCCAGCAACGAAAACATGCGGTCAATGGATTCGGGGTGTTGGAAAACCTGAATATCCCAGGACTCATCATCGATGCAAAATCGAATCAGGTGGATGTGATGGGACTGCAAGCCACCTTGTATCTGAATGGGCAGGAATGCGACATCCGGGAAATACAGATGCTCCGTCCTCGTGACATCGAGAAAATAGAATATCATGATGCTCCATCTGGAAAATACGCCAAGGATAAGCTTGTCGTCAACTTCATCACCAAACAATACCGATATGGAGGATATGTGCAGGCTGACGGACTGCAGGCGATGGGATATGACCATGGCGACTATAACGTTGCCACCAATTATGTAAAAGGTAACAATTCCTATACTGTGTTTGCTGGTGCAAACTATAGTCATGTGGATGGTACTGAGACCTGGAACAATGAGAACTATCAGTTTTCACAATCCCTATTTGATAGGGAGAGCTATAGTAAGAATTCTTACCGGAATCATCAGGAATATATGCAGTTCCGCTATCAGAACCAGAAGGGAAAGAGATATTGGGTGGGCAAGTTTACGCTCGTCAACCTCTCTACTCCGAGAAATGCATCTTCTGGTTTTGCGAAGGAAAGCACAGAGACGGACATCTTCTCAAATATCAGGAAGAAGAGTCTATCTCCTAAGATTGACCTGAACGCCAACTTGCCATTAAGCAAGAATCAGACGCTTACCTTGGGAGTACATGGCAAGTATTCTGCCAACTCCTATCACCGCCTTTACCAGGAACAGCCTTTCGAGGCAATGACCGATGAAGACGAGAAAGCGCTGTCGTTCCAGCTGTCTGCCATCTATAATTATTTCTCTCAAAAGCATTCCTTATCTGTGGAACTGTTTCATTACCACGATGTCTGGAATGCTGATTATTCCGGCAATTGCGAACTATGGCAGCATCTCTGGAAAGGGGAGTCGTTGGCTTTCTTCTCCTATAATTTCCAGGCTAGCAGGCGCTTGAGTCTGAAAAACCGCATCGGATTGGATTGGCTTCAATATCATCTGCATGGAGACAACAGTTTTAGCCAGCTGTCTCCTCGCATCAATACGAATGTGCAATACCAACTGAATAAGGGAATGCTCTTGTGGTCATTCAACTTTGTGAACTCCAATCATGGTATGGATGTCATCAACCGGGCTAGGATTCAGGTCAATTCCCACATGATGGAAAAGGGAATGCCCGAACTGAAGAAATCGCATGACATCAACACCTATTTATATTATATGGGGCGTTTCAACAGGTTGAGTATTTCTGCCATCGGACAATTCCGTTACAATCATCATCCTGTAACTGATGATTATTACCTGGATGAGGCAAACAGGAAAATAGTGAAGACTTACTCGAATGGTGGAAATGCTCAATATTATTCTGCTATCCTCGCCTTGCAGTACAAACTGTGTAAGTTTGCCAATCTGTCGGGAGATATCAGATATAACCATGCGGAGGTGAAGACTACCTGGTCGAAGCATAACAACAATTTGACGGGTAATCTTGGGTTGAATATGTTCATGGGTGATTTTGCCTTGAAGCCTTACCTGCATTTTGGCAAGAAGTCTTTAGATGAAGCTGCTTGGGTGATAAACAAGATTCCTATCGACTATGGAATGTCGTGTTCTTACAGCAGGGGCAACCTCTATGTAGAACTTCAGGCAGTATCGCCTTTCAAAAAGCAGGAGAAGCAATATTGGTTGGATTTGCCTATCTACAGCTACAGTAAGAGCATCAAAGACCAGACGGCTTCGCAATATGCCAGCATCAAGGTTGCTTACTCCTTCGACTTTGGCAGGAAGACCCAAAAAGTAGAGAAGGATGTTAATAAGAATATAAACAGCTCTTTGTTAAGAGTGGAATAGAGTTTTATAAAACAAAAGATATAGGAACGGATGAAAATGTTAGATTTTAAGGTAAAAAGATTTGTTGGTATTATATTTCATTTGATTTTAGCTCAAATCTGTTTGGCTCAGACTGGTATCGCTAACCAAAATTTTGGAAAGGATACTCTGCAATTAAGGGAGGTTGTTGTTAGAGCAACCCGCCCTTTGGCAAAGTTGAACAGCGAAGGCTTTGTGACAGAAGTCAAAGGTACCGTTTTGGAAGAACTTGGTTTTGCAAAAGATGTTATGGGTATGTTGCCTGGTGTACTGAATAATAATGGTTCCATTGAAGTTTTTGGCAAGGGAAAACCAGTCTTCTATATCAATGGACGTATTGTCCGCAATAATATAGAAGTTGAGCAATTGAAGGCTAACCAAATAGATAAGATAACAGTTATAACGAATCCAAGTTCACGTTATGCTTCAACCGTAGGTTCCATCATAAAGATAACAACCATTAAAAAGGTTGGGGATGGTTTCTCCTTTGATAACATTGCTACTTTTGGTTGTCGTAATTATATGTATGGCAAAGACAATTTGGACTTGAACTATAGAATTGACAATTTGGATGTTTTTGGAACGTTGGGATTTGAGAAAGGCAAGGATACGAACTCTAGCAAAAATGTTCAGAATTCATGGCTCTCGTCACATCATCAGCAGAATACGACTATGAAATCGACACAGCACTCAAACTTGATTGATGGTAAATGGGGATTTGATTTTTCCTCGTCTCCAAAACTCTCATTTGGCGCATTTTACCAAGTGTCTTATGCTCCAACAAAGACCAATTCGAGCATTATGTCATCATTATATTCTGATGATGTAATTGAAAGTGAGACTTCTGCATACAAGGATATCAAATTAAGAGATTTGGAACATTTGTTAGATGGATATTGCCATGGGGTTTGGGGAAAATGGAATTTGGAAATGACTTTTGATTTAATGTGGAAAAAAACACATGAAAATCAAAACGTTATAGAGCAAACCGGCATCAATCAGTATTTCGGAATAAAAGATGTTGGGCATGCTAGGTTAATGGCAACGGAATTATATGCGTCACACCCATTTCTTAAAGGTAATTTTAGCTTTGGAGTAGATTTCACCAATAGTAGCCGTGAGGAAAATTCAGAAAGTGAAAATAGCATTATGGCAGGCGAGAACAATAAAATACAGGAGCTGAATATGGCATATTACGTTGAAACTATGCAGCATCTAGGCAATGTAATATTCCGTATCGGTGGCAGGTATGAGCATGTGAACAGTGAATATTTTATAGGTGGCAGAAAAAATCACGAACAGTCACAAGTTTATGATAAGTTTTTCCCGACTGCTTCATTGTCTCTGCCCATTGGAAAAACTATGGTGCAGCTGAGCTATTCTAAGCAATGCTATCGTCCATTGTACTCTCAGTTGAGCAATACGGTTCACTATGTTAACAAATATCTCTATCAAAGTGGAAATCCGTATTTGCAACCATCCTATAGCGACAACATCTCTTTAAATTTGAGGTATCGCTGGCTGGCATTAACTGCTAATTATAAAAAGGTGCAAAACCAAATAATAACATCATATACATATTATGATGATGCGAAGACTATTGCTTTGCTCAAAAAGGAAAATTCTAGAAACAGTCTGTCTAACTTACAGATAATGGCTTCTTTTATGCCCGGATTCCTTTGGAAATGCTATTATCCCGTATTGGCATGTGGTGTTGTCTCGCAATTTTACAAGATTGATTACAGAGGAAATATAAAGCACGTGGACAATCCTTTGGTTGTAGTTAAGTTCAATAATATTTTCAAATTCCATAACAACTATATGGCGACAGTAAATTACAGTTGGCGTAGTGAGGGAAATAGTGAGAATATTAAGATGGGGAGTGTTGGACAGATAAATCTTTCTTTGGCTAAGGACTTATCTGAAAAATGGAATGTCAAGTTGTCTGCAAATGACATCTTTAATACTGCCCGCAAAAATACTTTTACCATTTTCAGCGGAATGAATGATGTCTATATTGAAAAGGCTGCGTCTGTAAGGGCAGTGGAATGTATCGTAAGATATAAGTTTAATACAGTTAAAACAAAATATAAAGGTAAAGGGGCCGGGAAAAAGGAAATGGATAGATTGTAACTGTTTAAACTCTATCCTTTCTGGGATATGCTTATCGATTGTTTGTCGTAGTTCATATACCCTTATAAATGCAGCTTTATGCTTCAATTTAACAGGATTTTTCCCTCCGTTTCTTTGCCATTTCCATCTTTTTCCTTAATTTTGCAGCGGAAACTCTATAATAGATATTTGTAATGGCAATAAGAATGAAGATGAAACTGAAAACGATGAGAAAGATAGGCATCGCTTCGGCTCTGGGCCTGGTGGTGCTCGTAGTGCTGGGACTGTATGGTGCCAGCAACTATATGCTCAATTATTCGCTCAACTATCCGAAGGAGGAGAGAATGACGGCTGAGCATTGGAAGAATAGAATGAAGAACGAGTGCCCCTGGATGGTTGGCTGGATGGACTCTGTGTATCAGCACCATTGCGTGAAGGATACCTTTGTCGTGATGCCGTCTGGCTACAAGGCCCATGCCATCTATCTCTATGCACCGAAGACTACGGAAAAGACTGCCGTGGTGGTGCATGGCTATCAGGTGCGCTCCGAGGGAATGCTGCACATCGCCTATCTCTATAATCACGATATGGGGTATAATGTGCTCCTGCCAGATCTGTATGGACATGGAGAGAGCGAGGGCGACCATATCCAGATGGGATGGAAGGATAGATGGGATGTCATCAGATGGTCGGAAATCGCCAATGAGATTTTTAAAGTGAAGGGTGAAGAACAGAGAGTGAAGGGGGAAGACCGAAGTGCGAAGAATACCCGTCAGGTGATTCACGGCATTTCGATGGGTGCGGCAACCACGATGGCAGTATCGGGAGAGAAGACTCCCGATTACGTGAAGTGCTTTGTGGAGGACTGCGGCTATACCAGCGTGTGGGATGAGTTTGCTGCTCAGCTCAAAGACCAGTTTGGCTTACCTTCCTTCCCGCTGATGAATACCACTTCAGCTCTTTGCCAGTATCGCTACGGCTGGTCGTTTGCCGAGGCGCAGCAGATAGAGCAGGTTCGCAAGAGCACCAAACCGATGCTCTTTATCCATGGCGATAAGGATGCCTTCGTGCCCTACGCCATGCTTCATCCGCTTTACGAGGCAAAGACGAAGGGCAGAAAAGCCATCTTCATCGCTAAAGGCTCCGTTCATGCTATGGCATATCGCGACCATCACGAGGCATACACCCGCATCGTAAGAGATTTTGTTTCGCAGGAAGAATAGTATTTGAATGGAAGAAAAATATCGGTTCATTCTAAAGAACTCAATAAAAAAGGAGAAGATTCTTGTGAGTCTTCTCCTTTTTTATTGAGATATCTTTAAGTGTGATATCTGTAAAGTTATGCTTTTTCGATAATCCAATCTTTGATGCTGCCTGTTGCGCTGTCAAAGTTGATGCCTACCTTGGTGATAGGTTTGCCACAGAGGGCAAAGCGCTTGTGGTAGTTCTTCAGATTCATCTGGCGCATGGCTGCCTGGGCACTCTTGTCGAGCTTTAGCTCAATGAGGTAGAGGTCAGTCTGGGTAAGCAGAACCATATCCACTCTTCCTCTTGGTGTATGTACTTCCACATCCAGAACAAATCCCGTGAGCAGGGTGAAGATGATGTAGAGCATCTGCTGATAATGTCCCTCATGATTGGTTACATGGCAATACGGAATGGTTTCGAAGTAATCCTGCAGAAGCTGCAGGGCACCATCCATATCTTGCTTGCGGATAAGGGATGCCATCTTGGCGATGGTAACGCCTCCTTGCTGGGCACTTTTGCCATCCACGTAGTTGGGCAGGAGATTGTCAAACAGTCCTACTCTTATTTCCTTGTTCGGGATGTCGAGGGTATAGAGCTGGGTATCCTTGTCGTAATCCTTGATGGTTATGTATCCGCTCTGATAGAGCAGTGGGGTGATGGTCTTCATCTTTTCCGTCGGGGCATCGAAGGCTGATTCCAGTGCTTCTGTAGGAGCTATCTCGTTGGGCAGTACCTCAAACTTATTCAGCATATTGATGAGATAGGTAGGGGTACCCGAACTGAACCAATAGGAGCCGAATTCTTTTTCTGCAAAGCAATTGAGCAGACTGTAAGGATTGAAGACATCCGGTGATACCTTGGCAAAATGATAGCCATCGTAGTGTTCCTTTAGTTTGGCGATAGTTGCCTCTCTCGTCAAATCCTGTGATTTCGCAAGCATATCAATATCTTCCTGCATTTGTGTAAGCAGTTCTTCCTGGGTGATGCCGCAGATGCCTGCATAATCTTTGTCCATAGAGATGAGGGTGATATTGTTCAATTCGCTGAAGATGCTAACCTGCGAGAACTTGGTGATGCCGGTAAGAAAGACGAAACGGAGTTTTGCTTCGCAGAATTTCAGAGGACTGAAGAAGTTGCGCATGATGTTTCGCAGAGCATCCAGTTGCTCCTGTTCGTGTGCCACGTCAAGCATGGGTGCATCATATTCGTCGATGAGCACAACTACCTGTTTCCCTGTTTTCTCGTATGCTGTATAGATCAGTTCTGTCAGTCGGTTGTTGGCATCAACCTGCGGTTGGGTGATACCCCATCTTTTCTCTTCCATTTCCAGGATGAAACCGAGGTATCTCTCCAGCTGGTCCTTTTCCATGTGCTTGCCTCCGCTCAGGTCAAAATGCAGCACTGGATATTCTGTCCATTCCTTCTCCAGCTTTTCGATGGCAAGTCCTTTGAACAAGTCTCTCTTTCCCTCAAAATAGTTTTTGAAGGTAGATACTAATAATGATTTTCCAAAACGGCGTGGTCGGCTCAAGAAGAAATATTTACCGTTGGTGTGAGCCATGCGGTAGATGTATTCCGTCTTGTCGATATACAGTTTGTCTTCTTCTCGAAGTCGTTCGAAAGTCTGTATGCCTAAAGGATATAGTTTTGTTGCCATAATCTTTCTTTTTTTTAAATCTTACTGCAAAAGTACAATAATTATTTGATATGGCAAGATTTTTGGGAGAAAAGTTTTATTTATTCTCCTATATGTTGTCCCACCACATACCCCGTGGTCCAGGCGGCCTGCAGATTGAAGCCGCCGGTGATGGCATCGATGTCGAGCACTTCGCCGGCAAAGAAGAGGTGAGGGCACACCTTGCTCTCCAGGGTATGCAGGTCGATGTTGTTGAGGCTGATACCGCCGCAGGTAACAAACTCCTCCTTGAAGGCTCCCTTGCCGTTCACCTGATAGAGGTCGTTGGTGAGGGTTTCTATCAGCAGGTTGCAACCCTTCTTTCCCATTTCGTTCCATTTCTTTTCGGGTGCATATCCCATCTTCTGAATCAGGAAGAGCCAGAGGCGGGATGGCAGATTGTAAGGGCGGATGCTAGCCAGCTGCTTCTGTGGGTTGGCGATGATGATGCCCTGGATGTTCTCTTCTACCAGCGAGCGGTTGCTCTCGTGTACCCAGTTCACGGAAATCTTAATCTGATAATTGTTCTCGTGCAGATGGCGGGCTGCATGGGATGAAAGCTTCAGCACGGCAGGACCGCTCATGCCCCAATGGGTGATGAGCAGCGGACCCTCTGCCTTCAGCTTGGTGCCCGGAATGCTGGTATATACCGGCTCTACCACCGTGCCCATCAGGTTCTTGAAAGCCTTGTCGGCGATGTTGAAGGTGAAGAGCGATGGAATAGGCAGCTCTATCGCATGTCCTAAATCAGAGAGATGCTTGAAGTTCTCTATTTTCGGATGACCGCCCGTGGTGATGGCTACCCGGTGGAAGGCAATCTGCCTGATTTCGGAAACGGGATGGGAGGCAGAAGATGCACCCGATAGATTTCCCTTTTCTTTTGAAATCTTGAAATCCAGGAGCAGGCGCTCATCCTCCAGTTCGGTGATGGCGGTGAGCTGGTGGTTGCATTGTATCTTCACGCCCAGTCGCTTGGCGGTATTCACCAGACAGTCGATGATGCTGTGCGAATCCTGCGATTGCGGAAACACGCACTGGTCTTCCTGCGTAACCAGTGGCACGCCGTTCTCCTCAAACCAGTCGAAGGCATGCTGGTAGTCGAATCTCTTGAAGAGTCGCTTCATCAGTTTATGTCCGCGGGGGTACGCCTGTTTCAGGTCGGAAATCTCGTCAAAGGAATTGGTAAGATTGCATCTTCCTCCTCCCGTGATTTTCACCTTGGCGAGAACCTTCGAATTCTTCTCGAAAATCGTGATGTCGGCGTGAGGGAAGTTGCGCTTGGCCTCTATCGCCGCAAAGAATCCTGCGGCACCCCCACCAATAATTGCAATATGTAGTGATTGTGGCATATCGTATTTTTGGGATGATTAGGGTGCAAAGGTACTGCTTTTCTTTGATAAAAGAAGAAAAGTTCTCCTTTTTCTTTTGCAGATACGATAGATTTTTGTAACTTTGCGCAAAAATCATAGTATATCAAGTATCAAATAGATTTATGGCAAAAAGAGAATATGTTGAGGCCAACAAGTGTTGGCTGGAGGAAAAGGCAAAGGAGGAGGGCGTTATGGCGCTGCCTCGTGGTATATATTATAAGGTGTTGAAGCAGGGCGACCCGAAGGGAGCACAGCCTAGCCGACGCAGTATCGTGACGGCTCATTACACCGGTTGGACCATCAACGGCAAGAAGTTTGATTCCAGCCGTGGCGGCACGCCGTTCGCCATGCGATTGAGCGACCTGATTGATGGCTGGATTGTTGCCATGCAGCAGATGCACGTGGGCGACCAGTGGGAACTTTACATCCCAGCCGAGATGGGTTACGGCAAGTTCTCGCAGCCGGGCATCCCAGGCGGTTCTACCCTGATATTCGAAGTAGAACTGCTGGGAGTGGGATAATCCGGCTATAGTCGGTTCAATTCATCTTCCGCACTGTTCATGCCGTTGTATCTTCCCTTGCGCTTGTTGAATTTCCAGGTTACGGTCAACTTGTAGCTCCATAGCTTGTAATCCTCAGTCTGGGAGAAGTCAACGGCATGCTCGTGGATTCGCTCCTTGAAGAGCTGCTGATGGAAGAGGTCGTTGGCACTGAAGGCAACCTGTAATCTGCCGTCCATCCACGATTTGTTGGCACCAAGACTCCAGTTCTGAGTGGGGCTGAACTTCGTTTTGCCCACTTGTCCTCCGTTGTCAAAACTGTAGGAGAGCGACAGCTGATAGTCGTTTGGTAGTGTGAAGTAATTGTCAAACGATGCATTCCAAGTTGCTCCGTTGTAACTGATTAGCTCTCCATGATCATTTACGGAGAAGCGCTGGTAGGTGATGCTTGCATTTACATTCGGACGCCAGCAGCCGAAGACGTGACCCCAGTTGAGATATGCCATGTATTTCTGAATCTTGTTGAAGTTCATGAATGTACTCACGTATCTTACGGGCTTGTCCTCCGGCACTTCATGAATGTACATGATGGAGTGGTCGATACGGGTGTATCTCAGCATTCCCATGAAGTCTTTCCACTGCACCGAGTAGGTCAGACGATAGGTGTTGACAGGCTGTAGCTTCGGATTGCTGATTTGATACTGAAAGCGCGAGATATAGTAGATGTTCCCACTGAGCTGACTGAAAGAAGGTCGGGCGGTGGTAGTTCGGAAGCTGAGCGAGTGATGCCACGATGGTTCGTTGAGAGTGATACCGAACGATGGAAACCACTGGTCGTAATGGCGCTCCATATTGTCGGGAGATTCCTCCGACAGATTGGTGTATCGGGATGTGAGATGCTCGTATCGGATGCCTGCCCACCAGCTCCATCTGCCAGCTTCACCCTGATATTGCAGGTAAGCTGCCGTCTTGGTATCGTGGTTTTTGTATTCCGTAGTTCCAAGCATATCGGCAGAACTTTCGGTTTTTCCCTTACCTTCCATCAGGCTCCATTCGCCACCGAAGTTGATGGAATGTTTGTCAGAGATGAGTTGCTTGACTTCGAATCTTCCACTATAGATATCGTAGTTGGAATTGGAACGGTTGAGGGTTTCCTGCATCTCGCTACCTTCTTTCTCCGTGATAGGCTGGCTGTCAGAATCCTTGTTCCTTGCATAGTCCAGATAAATCTGTGATGAGAAATACTTCGACCATTTAGCCAGATGGAAGAGGTTGAAGTGGTGACTGCGCTGGTGTCCCCATTGCTGGCTCTCCGCATCAAAATACTTCATCTCGCCATCCGCATCAGAAAGCTTCATCTCTCTATTTGTATCTTCTCCTGCTGGATTAGGATAGCGATAGTACTGCTGCTGTTTCTCGCTTCTGCCGCCATTCAGCCAAAGCCCTTCCCATTGTATTCCCACTTCGTGCTGCTTGCTGAGCAACCAGTCGAAGTTGAGTTCCGTAGCGTTGTAATTTGCCTTGTTCTTGCCATGTCGGTCGGTTCCGAAGAGATATTCGCCATCTTTGGCTCTTACGAGCGCTTCCTGTGGCTGATGCACATTGTAACGGTTGTCTGTGTAACCGTAAAATCCTGTGAGCGAAATCTTCTTCGTTACCCAACCCAGGGTCAATTCCTCGTGGTTGGTGTTCACCTCGCTCAATTTATCATACACCTGCATCTTGCCGAATATACCCTCGTCTGTTCTTCTCGTCAGGATTCTCAGTATGGCCCCCGTCGTTGCATCATATTTTGCACCAGGAGTGGTAATGAGTTCTATTTCATCTATCAGCTTCACATCGAGATGAGAGAGTTCGGCAGAAGTAGCCTTCTTGTCGTTGAGGTAGATGGTGGGTGCTCCCAGACCGTTTACCTCCAGGCTTCCATCGGCGGTTTGTTTCATGCCGGGTATGTGCTTCAATACATCTTCCAGCGTTGGCTCCTTTGCCAAAGGAGTATTACGGACACGGGTAACCAGGGCATCGTTCCTCATCTTGTACATCGGGCGATGACCTGTTACGGTTACGGCTTGAATCTCGGCCTCCTTATCAGCTTTGATCTCAGCTTCTTGGTTAGCTTTGATCGAATCTTTTTCCGTCTGTACTGAGTCTGCGGAAACTCCGGATGTCGGGAATTTCCCGTTTTGTGCTGTTGCACAGGTGGCGGTGGCTAGCATCGCCCATAAAACTGTTTCTTTCTTCATTTTCTTCCTTGTTTTTGTTTTCGTTTGCAAAGGAACAGCTTTTCGGGCTCAAAATCGCAAATAATCATTACTGAAACATTACGCTGGCAAAATAATCTTGCTTCACCTTATTATATATAGTGAAATCTTCGTACCTTTGCATCGAAAAAAGAAAAAATGATATGAATAGAAGAATCAAACAAGTCTGGCTGCTCGCCATCCTTTCCTCTTTCCTGCTGATAGGCTTGCAGACCTATTGGCTCTATAATAGCGTAACCTATTCGATGGGAGAGATGGGGAAGAAAAACGCCGAAAAGGCGGAACAGGCGATTATTGCCTATCTGACAAATATCGGAGCGGCGGTAAAAGAAAAATCACATATCGGTTATGTCGTCTCGGCATATTTTTCAGACTTCAAGGGTCCCTGTACTACGGTTTGCTCTCCGCTGGATACGGATACAATCATTGGTGGAGTGGTGTATCGCAAGCCGGGATTCGGTAACGTGATGGAGAAGAGAGATACTTTCGATTTGCGTGAGACGGATTCCAACAATTCTTTTGATTGCCTGAACACTTACATCACTTACCAGCTTACCCGCTTTGACAAAGCGCATTTTGATCGTTTCGTCAGTAGGAAACTGGGCAATGATTTCATCGGGGCAGAGATGAAGACGGGAAAGCATCGCCTTTGGCAGACAAGAATCGTAGAGTCTCCTACCTTGTTTCATCACGAAATGCTGGTGCAAGTGCCTTTCAATCCTATCCAGTATCAGTCGATGCAGATGAGGATGCAGGTGCCGATGCTGCCCATCCTGAAGGGAATGATGTGGCAGATGATAGGAAGTCTGCTGGTTACCATCTTGCTTCTCCTGAGTATAGCTTACCTTATCAAGGTGATGCTCCTGCAGAAGAAGGTGGATAAGATGCGAAGCGACTTTGTGCATACGATGATTCACGAGCTGAAACGCCCCGTGCAGACGCTGAAGATGTGTGTATCTGTATTCTCTGCCCAAAAGACAGATGAGAAGGATGAGAATGCCCTCATCATGGAGACGGTTAGAGAGGAGAGCGATAACCTGACCGCCTATCTCGCCAAACTCCGGGAAGTAATCAGGGCAGAGGAACATATCCCACTCCAGATAACTTCTTTCGATATCCATGCCGCCTTGCAGAATCTGGTGGCTGTGTATCGAAAGAACAGACAGAAGGAGGTGAATGTTTCGCTCGATTACCAGCGCACTTCCAACCGGATGATGGGAGATAGAGACCAGCTTCTGAATGTGGTCAGCAATCTGATGGAGAACTCGGTGAAGTATTCCGGCGATATTGTCAATATCCATGTTGCCTGCCGAGATACCGAGAAGGAGGAAGTCATGATTTCTGTATCTGATAATGGCATCGGCATCTCGTCCGATGAGCAGCAGAGAGTCTGGACGAAGTTCTATCGCAGCAATGCTTACCCGGATATGATGCAGCCGGGCATCGGCTTGGGTTTGAGTTTTGTTGATATGATTGTGAAGGCCCATGGGGGCAGAAAAATGATGCAGAGCGAAGTGGGCAAGGGAACCAGGATTTCGATCATCATCCCGCAACACTCCTGATGCATCCGGTTTAACGCTATAAACAACAGAAAAAATGATCAAGATATTATTTGCAGACGATGACTTGAAGTATTCTATGTTGCTGAAGAGTTTCCTGCAGCAGCATGGCTACGATGTGACTTATGCCGGCAATGGCAAGAAGGCATGGGAGCAGTTCCCGGAAGTGAAGCCCGACCTGGTATTGCTCGACATCAATATGCCGGAGATGGATGGCTATGAGGTGGCAGAACGCATCAGAGCCATCGACCCGAAGGTGCTTATCTTCTTCCTCACCGACCGTACGGAGAAGAACGATCGACTGAAAGGCTTCTCCCTAAAGGCAAACGATTATCTTGCCAAACCCTTCTATCCGGAAGAGTTGCTGGCAAGAATAGAGGAGCGGTTCTCCATGAATGAGAGTGAGACGATAGAAGAGGAGGTGTATCATTTCGGTGAAACCACCTTCTGCTATAACAACAATGAGCTTCGTACCCGTTCCTCTCGTGTGCTCATCACCAGCCGACAAGCCGACATCCTCCGTCTGTTGGCGAAGAATATCGGCAATGTAGTAAGCAAGGAGATGATACAGGAGGCGGTGTGGGGTACCGTGAGCTATGCCAACTCCCTGGCTGTGAATGTGCAGATGACGTATCTCCGCCATGCTCTTCAGCATGATGCGACCGTTAAGATTGAGTCGCTGAAGAAAAAGGGATACGTTTTGTCTGTTATTTCTCCAGAGTAACGATGATGTAGGCTCTGCCATCGTCTTTCAGACCTCTTTCCTGAATGGCCTTGGTGCCCTCTTTCAAGATCTCGATGGCTCTGATTTTGCTGGGAGAAATCTTGTTGAATTCCTCTTTAGTCAGTTCCTGCTCTCTGCCCTTGATCAGATAGTGAGGGGCTGGCTTGGCGACAGGAGGTGTGGTAGTGGTGATGATATGAATCTCTGTCACATCTCTTTTGGGTGTCGGCAAGACGTTGGTGTTTATGCGGTAATTCTTGATGGTTTTACCGATGAGTTCCTTGCCGGTGAAGTTTTGAATGCGCTCGCCGTCAATGCTGTAGATACGCAGGGTATCTGCCTTGGATGCCATACTGCTGGTTATGCCTAGCAGGGCAAATGCAATGGTGAAAATATACTTTTTCATAAGCGTGAAATGTTTATAATTCAGCGTGAAATGTTTTATCATTCGTTTAACTGTGCCAATGGAAGTAGCTGATAACTACCATCTTGTGTTTCTGTGATATTGATGGTGTAATGCTGCATGTTGCCTTCGTTGTCCAGGGTTGAGATAACGATGTTATCGCCTTGGCGGTTGATGGTAAGCTGCTCGGCAGAAGGCAGGGCGGCAGAGGCTACTTCATAAATCTGATTGAAATCTTCATGAATGCTTCTTTCTGCTTCAGATGAAGTCTTTTCGGCATTGCCGGAAGTTTTCTCCTTATTGTCAGAAGAGGTCTCTTCTGTATTTTCTGCAGTCTTCCCTGTATTTTTCTCGCTTCTTTCTGCGATATTCTTTCTTTTGGCAAGGGATATCTTGCTTGTCTTCATTTCCTGCGGGGTCACGATATCCTGGGTTGCAGCCAGGAAGAGGGAGTCGGCACGTTCCATCTTTTCGTATGCATTCAGGTTCCCGTCTTCATCCTCGGAAGATGGCTGCGAGCGAACCACCTGCTCTGTAGGAACCAGGTTGGCAAGGCCAGGTTGTTGTTCAGAAGAGGATGAGAAATAATCCTTGATAGGGAAGAGCAGGAAGATGAGGCCTGCCAGCATTGCCGTAGCGAGAAGTATCGCAGAGAGGCGTACCCATCTTGTTTCGTGCTTCTTAGAAGCTGGTTGAAGAATATTCGGAGTATAGTTTTCCATTCCCAGCATCAGGTTTCTGATGTCGAGATCCTCATCCGTTAAATCCTTATCCTCGCAATGGCGATAGAAATCAGTCAATGCCTGTTCTTCCTCCACGCTGGTATCAGCATCGAGGTAGCGCTCTATCAGCTCGTGGCGATAGGTTATATCTACTAGTTTCTTCATTTCTTTCCTTTTTAGAGTTTATAACTTCATCATTTTCAACAATGATCTTCTTGCTGCAGAAATCATCGTCTTGGTGCTCGTCTTGTTGGCTCCGCAGATTTCGGCAATTTCATCGAGGCTCTTTCCCTCGCTTCTCAATAGCAGCATTCTTCTCTGCGTATCCGGAAGCCTGTCTATCGCCCTGTTGAGTCGCCTTTGCGTATCCTCGCCGATGATGGCCTGGTCGGTATGCTCGGTTGCCGTACAGATTTCTGCGGGATGCTTCATCTGTTCCAGCGATGCCGTCTGGGCTTTGTTGCGTCTCAGATGGTCGATGCAGAGATTCCTGGCTATCGTCATACCTAAGGACTCGATGCTCTGGTATTCAGAGAGCCTTTCGCGCATCTTCCAGAGCTTCACCAGGGTTTCCTGCACGATGTCATCGGCTTCTTCGGCAAGGGTTCCTGCCGAGAGATAGCGTTGACAATGTGCCGTCAACCTGGGGCGCATTTCCTGGGCGATATGTTCAAATTCTGTTTCTTCCATTTGTTCCTTTTTATGTGTATGACGTAAGAAGAGGCGAAAGGTAAACAAAAAAATGCTACCTTTGCACATTTCCGTGCAAAGATAGCATAAAAATTTGAGATATAGACATATCTTTTATTTTATTTGTGGATGAAGTGGCTTATTCCTCTGTTTTTGCCATCATCTTCTCATAGAGTCCATCCACGATGGAGTCGGCGAGCGAGATGTTGGGCACCATGATGCTTTCACACTTCAGGTATTCGCATGCCTTGAGGAAGATTTCAGCGGCAGGAATGATGACATCGGCACGGTCTTCCTTCAGAGAGAAGGAAATCTCGCGCTCCTCGATGCTCAGGG
>OIWS01001615.1_pt1 | contig 21650 bp, 20 predicted proteins | sample 1587611 | NCBI WGS metagenome assembly OIWS01 (sample SAMEA3888919, study PRJEB22519) | human gut metagenome | biome: human gut; feature: human-associated habitat; material: faeces | place: Denmark | collected 2010 | reverse complement strand
TGAGGTCTTCCGCTTCCTGTTGCCTCGCCCACGTCGCATTACATATTGTATCAAAAATTCGGGCGTTTGTATAGGCTTTTTTGAGAAACTCCGAACTTTCTTGCCATTTTGTTACCTGAAATGTGGTCTGTGCAACTGCAAAAATGGGCTTTTGGGGGTCAGAAGGCCCTTTCCACGCCTTCAGCTGGGCCAAATCGCTGAAAACGAATACCTCTCCCCGGGTATGTCCGACGATGCCCTGCACCTCCGGATGGGACGCATCACCGGCCACCACGAGCACTGCACCGGCGGCTTCGGCCTCGGAAGCGATCTTCTGTATCTTCTTCACGAAGGGGCAGGTAGCATCGTGATAAGTGCAGCCCCGGGCTTCCAGCTCGTCGTAAATGCTGCGGGGGACACCGTGGCTGCGGATGACCACCTCGTAGCCCGTAGGGACATCAGCGGGGGTGTCTGCTACCAGTGCGCCCCGGCGCTCAAGGTCTTCCACGGTCTGGGGGTTGTGGATGAGGGGGCCGAGGGTGGCCACCTTGCGGCCCTCATCCAGCAGACCGTAGGTCAACTTGACCGCGCGGTCCACGCCGAAGCAGAAACCCGCAGTCTTTGCAAGTCTGATTTCCATTGTACTCTCCTAAATTCAACCTCTCCGTCACCGCTGCGCGATGCCACCTTCCTTACCGAGGGGAGGCTTTGGCATTCCGCAAGGCTTCATCTCTTCGTCAGAGGGCTTCCCTATTAGGGGCAACAGCGACGACCGCCGCCAGTGGCGGAAACAGGGAGTCGCTGTTGGGGCAGCGGCCAGCGATACGCAAGCAAGGCGCAGCGGATGCTGGGTGCCGCAACTCGGCCTTGTCGAGCGATAGCGAGACTGAGAGGTTCATCACAATTCACTCCACGCATCCAGAACGGCCTGCTTATTTTCCCGCAGTTTCTTTATGTCGCGGCGGCCTTCCATTGCAAACTGTGCAGCGGGCATGGGCTCGCCGAAGATGACACGCACCTTGCAGAACAGCTTCATCTTACCATCAGGGGTGTCGTAGTAGATACGGCAAGGCACGACGTCCACATTTGCTGCCGCCGCGATGACGAAGAGGCCGCTCTTGAGGGGAAGGAACTTTCCCTCCTGCTCCCGCGTACCCTCCGGAAAGAGCAGCAGTGTGCCGCCCTCCTGACACTTTTTCACGGTGTCGTCGATGACGCTGACCTCTTCTTTCGTGCCGCGGACACAGACTGCACCGGCGCACCGGAAGAACCACGACAGGAATGCGTTTATCTCGAACAGCTCTTTCTTGGCAAACACTGTCATCCGCTGGCCCCAGAACCGGGCGATGACGACGAACACCGGGTCGATGGCTGAGATATGGTTGGGGGCAATGATGCAGCCCTTCGTGCCGATTTTTTTCAGGTTCTCCCTGCCCTCACACCGGACGCGGAAGCCGATGTGGAACACCAGCCATGCCAGCGGGACCAGAATATAATATAGTATCATCTGACCTTCTCCGTGATAATTTTCTTCATGGCCTCAAAGCTCTGCTCAAAATTCAGCTCCGAAGTGTCCAGCAGCACGGCATCGTCTGCCTGCTTGAGGGGGGCTGCGGCGCGGTGGGTGTCCTGATAGTCGCGCTGCTTGACGTCGGCCAGCACATCTTCGTAGGGGGTATCGATGCCCTTCTGCTGGTACTCCTTCCAGCGGCGGGTGGCGCGGGCCTCCGGGCTGGCGGTGAGGAAGATCTTCACAGTCGCATTGGGCAGCACCACGGTGCCGATGTCGCGGCCATCCATCAGGATGTTCTGCGTCTTGGCCATGTCCCGCTGCATCTCCAGCAGGAAGGCGCGCACCGCCGGATTTGCACCCACGGCAGAAGCCGCCATTCCCACCTCTTCGGTGCGGATGGCCGTGCTGACGTCCTCGCCATTCAGATAGATATGCTGTTCACCCTCGATAAAAGCAAACTCGAGGGTGATATTGGGCAGCAGCGCATCGACTGCCTCGTTGTCCTTCGGTTCTTTGCCCGCGCGGAGGGCATAAAGGCCGATGGTACGGAACATCGCACCGGTGTCCACATAAATGTAGCCGAAGTCCGCAGCCAGACGCCGCGCCAGCGTAGATTTGCCTGCGCCCGCAGGCCCGTCGATTGCAACAGAAATCATTTTTATATCTCCTTCTCTATGAATCTGAAATTTCCAGCCGCTTAAACCTCTCCGTCACGGCTGACCCCGTTCCACCGCTGGCGGCAGTCGTTGTTGTTGCCCTAACGAGGGGGCCGTCTGCGAAGCAGACTGAGAGGTCATTCCAGATGATTCGCAAAACTCTGTGCCGTGCAGAATGCGATCTGCAGATTGTAGCCGCCGGTATAGGCGTCCACATCCAGCACCTCGCCTGCAAAGTAGAGGCCGAGGGCCTTTTTGCTCTGCATGGTCTTGGGGTCAACCTCCCGCACCGACACGCCGCCTGACGTGATGACTGCGTGTGCCAAATCGCCCCGGGCGTCGATAGTCACCCGCCAGTGCTTCATCAGCTGTACCAGTTCCCGCTTCTGCTCCCGGGTGATCTGGTTTGCCCTGGTGGCCGGGTCGATGCCCCAGCGGGCCACCATGACCGGCTGCATACTGGACGGCAGCAGCTTCACCAGTGCGCCCTGCGCCGCGTGGTTCGCCAGAAGGGCAAAGTCCCGGGTGATGCGGTCATAAAGCTGTTCCTCACTGAGGGCAGGCTTCAAATCAATAAAAGCTTCGTACTTGTGCTTTTTCATGTCGCCCAGATGGCTCGACGCGCTGAGGGTCAGCGGCCCGCTGATGCCGAAGTGGGTGAACAGCATCTCGCCCTGCTCCTCGAAGATAGGTTTGCCGTCCTCGTGGAGGGTGAGGGTCACGTTCTTGAGGGCGAGGCCCATCATCTTCTTGCAGTCGGCGTCATGGCTCACGAGGCTGACAAGGCTGGGGACAGGCTCCACGAGGGTGTGGCCCGCCTGCTGGGCCAGCTTGTAGCCGTCGCCGGTGGAGCCGGTGGTGGGGTAGCTCAGGCCGCCCGTTGCCACCAGCACGGCGTCCGCCTTGTACTCCCGGCCCGAAGTTCCCCGCACACCCACGCAGCGATAGGCCGGGCCGGGCTTTTTCTTTTTCGGGTGGCGCGGATTTTCCGGCGCAGCAGGCGCTTCTTCCGGCTGAGCCAGCGGCTCCAGCAGCAGCTTTTTTGCCCCGTCGTGGACGATGTCCGCTCCGCCTGCGTACCGCAGAAGAGCCTGCCGAATCTCTTCGGCCTTATCTGACACCGGGAACACCCGGCGTCCGCGCTCCACTTTCAGCTCCACACCGAGAGACTCAAACAGTTCCATCGTCTTGGCCGGCGGGAAAGCCCCCAGCGACGAGAACAGAAAGCGGGGGTTCGTCCGCATATGGTGCAGAAATTCCTCTGCGGTGCAGTCGTTGGTCACATTGCAGCGGCCCTTGCCGGTGACGAGAATTTTCTGAGCCGGCTTTTCCATATGTTCCAGCACCGTCACCTCATGCCCCTGCCGCAGGGCCGCGCCTGCCGCCATCAGGCCGGCAGCACCGCCGCCTACCACTAAGACCTTCATGTTTCGTTTCCTCCGCTTTTTCTTCTGTCTTCACACTTATTCTAGTTTATCATACCAGAATCGACCGCCAAAAGCAATGTGAAAAAAGCAGGTACAGCGTTCTGCTGCACCTGCCCGGAAAATTTTGCTTATTTCATGGCCTTGATGGGGTCGAGATACTTTTCGCCCTCCATGACTTCCAAGTGGATGTGGCTCTCCTCGGCACACTCACAGCTCACGCTGCCCACCTTGCCGATGGTCTGCCCGACCGAGACGGTGTCGCCCTTCTTCACCTTGGCATCCGTCGTACCGCAGACCCGCCAAATCCTGCCGGAAGCATCTTCGATGGCGACCACAGGCCCCCACTTGTCGTCCGTGCCGGTCTCCACCACCTTGCCTGCCGCCGGGGCGGTCACTTCCGCGCCCCTGCTGGCGGCGTAGTCCACACCGTTGTGGGTGCGCCAGTCGCCCAGCGTCTTGCTGTAGACCAGCTCATCGCCGCTGTAGCTGTTTAAGACGCGCCCCGAGACAGGCTGCGTGGAGGCAGGCGCAGCTGAACTGCTGGCAGGCAAGGACTCGGTTTGCAGCGCGGAGGGTTCGCGCACCGAACCAGACCCAGACCGCGCACCAGAAGAGGACGCAGCCCCACCGGACGAGTTGTCGGCTTTTGGCACATTGGCCACGCTGTTTGCTGCGGGTGCGTTCTGCTGCTGCCATTCGGCTTCCTCCTCTCCGGCAACGCCGGGCGATGTGTTGATGCCCTCGTCGATGCCGGGGGCGGTGCTGGACGGGCTTCGCACCGCGTCCAGATCTTGCTTCAGCTCATTGCGCACCGTGCGCACAGCCCACACCCCGGCCGCTGCCGCCGCCAGCAGGCAGGCGGTAAGCACCAGCGCAAAGGCTTTGTCCCGCAAAAACTTTCTGAATTGCTCCATCGTTCGTTACTCCAATCCATTTTGTGTACGGAATCGTTTCTTTGGTGGTAGTTTGGAGCGGCAGAGCGGGGTTTATTCATCCTTTATTAGAAAGGACACAAAAAGGCCCCGGATGACCGGGGCCTAACGGGTTCATGATTCAGTGGGCGGGCATTGCTGCGGCTGAGGCTCAATCCTTACTAGCACCTTCGCCCATGCCATTGTCACCCGGCTGATACTTCGGATTCGTTACAGCAGTGGTCTGGAAGAGCGCGATCATGTACTTCTTACCGCCAACCTCGCCGGTCGCAACGGCAACATAAGATTTGTCACCCACAGTCCAATTAGGCTCACCATTATCCCACTCCGTGTCAGGAGCATTGATGGGGCCTATGGAAGTCATCAGCTGACCTGCATAGTAAATGTTCTTATTGCTACTTGCAGACAGCGTTGCGCTAATATCGGCAAAGCCACACTCATACAGCGGCGAACCATCACCAACATTTGCTTGAGTAAACTTCGCTGCCCAAGCCCCCAGCTTCAGCCTTGCAGCTTTATCTTTCATAATGGCGTTGTACACATCATCGAAGTCCTTGGCATCTCCAAAATCGATGCCCTTGCCGACCTCATCCACGGTCTTCACCAGTGCGTTTACCTGTTCCTGCAATTCTTTATTGCCCTTTTCGAAGGTAGTATCCACACCATAGACCTTCGCCCAGTCATTCAGCGCATCGAGCATTTTCACGGTAGCCACACTATTGCTGTTGTTACAGCCCGTCAGGACGGACAGTGCCAGCACGCCCGCGAGGGCTGCGGCGAGAACCTTTTTGAACAGTTTCATTCGAAACCCCTCCTCAATAAAAATAAGCTCTGTGTGCTGCTGCCGCAAACATCGTCTGCCGCATCACCACACAAATTTTACCCCCCCCCCGGCATTCTGTCAACCTTTCCCTCGATTTTTGGCAAATCGCACAGTTATCATGATTCAAAGCAGGCATTCTGACAAAAAAGAGCCGCCGTGCAAACGCTCTGCACGGCGGCTACGAAAAATTTGATTTAATTGTTGCGGCTGCGGCTGTTCATGCCCAGCAGACGGACGACGTACAGGAAGATGTTGATGAAGTCCAGATACAGGGTCAGTGCGCCATAGATGGAAGCCTTCTCGGCCAGTTCAGCGTCGCCTGCATAGTAGGCGTAGATCTGGCGGAGCTTCTGGGTATCGTAGGCGGTGAGCAGCATGAACACCACCAGGCCGATGCCGCAGTAGAGCACCGAGGTGCCGAAGCCAACGCCGAAGAGCGCACCCACGAGGCTGGTGACGATCATGGCCACCAGAGCCATCATGAGGCGGGGACCCCAGCCGGTGAGGTCTTTATGGGTGGTGGTGCCGTACACAGCCATGAGGCCGAAGTAGACCGCCGTGGCGAGGAAAGCCATGACCAGCGTACCTACCGAGAACATCAGGAAGTAGTAGCTCAGGACCATGCCGTTTAAGATGGCATATCCGAAGAACGCAGCTCTTGCACCGTCGATGGACATCCTCTGCACCCGGGCACTGAGCATGAACACCAGCGCCAGCTCACCAATGGTAAGCAGGAAGTAAAGCGAATCGACCAGATAGATAAGGGGCGTGGTCGCCGTAATATAGGCCATTGCGAAGGTGACAAGCAGGCCGCCGGCCATCCAGCGGTAGGTGCGGGTCATATAGTCCGATGCGCTCATCGAAGGCTCCGCATAGCCGCGGTCATAGTTGTTGTAATCCATAAGGAATCCTCCATTCAAAATCAGGGCATCGGCCTCGGCCTTGCCCCGGTCTACGAAATATAGTATACTGCATAGAAATGAACGATTCATGAAAAAGGCTGTGATATTTGATGTCCCTCGGACTTTATCTGCATATTCCTTACTGTTTTTCCAAATGCCGGTACTGTGATTTCTACTCCGCCCCCGGCCAGCGCGGCGTCCCCCGGGCCTATGTGGACGCCCTTTTGCGGGAACTCTCCCGGTTTGCGCCGGACGCGCCCCTGCGGCCGGACACCCTTTATTTCGGCGGCGGAACGCCCAGTCTGCTGGACCCGGCAGACGCCGCCCGGCTCATCGACGCCGCACAGCCCCTGCCCGGGGCCGAGATCACGCTGGAAGCTAACCCTGAGACCGTGACCGAAGACTCTCTCCGGGCATTCCGGGAGGCGAGCGTCAACCGCATCTCCTTCGGCGTCCAGTCGGCCCGGGACAGCCAGCTCAAGACGCTGGGCCGCCCCCACACGGCAAAGCAGGCGCGGGCCGCTTTCGCCGCCGCACGCCGTGCCGGGTTCGAGAACATCAGCGGCGACATCATGCTGGCCCTGCCCCATTATACGCAGGCCGAGTTCGACGAGACGCTGGAGCTTATCGAGGATGGCGGCGCGGCTCACATTTCCGCCTACCTCTTGAAGATCGAGCCCGACTCCGCCTTTGGCCGGACGCCCCCCGAGGGTCTGCCCACCTCCGACGAGGCGGCAGATTTTTACCTCTACGCCGTCGAGCAGCTGGAACATCATGGCTACCGGCAATATGAGATCTCCAACTTCGCCCGCCCGGGCTATGAGGGAAAGCACAACCTCATCTACTGGGACTGCGGCGACTATCTGGGCATCGGCCCTGCGGCCCACTCCTGCATGGGCGGCAAGCGGTTCTACTACCCCGCCGACACCGAAGCCTTTCTGCGGGACGAGGCCGCGCCCGTCATGGACGGCGGCTGCGGTGCAGAGGATTATCTCATCTTGCAGCTGCGTCTGCGCAAAGGTCTGAGCCTCGACGAATACAAAAAACGCTATGGCAGGGAGTTTTCCACCGCACAGCTGGCTTTTGTGAAAAACTGCGTGAAGAGCGGCTACGCCAACTTTGACGGCCACACCCTCGCCCTCACGCCTGCCGGGCTCATCGTACAGAACAGCATCCTTGCCGAGCTGCTGTGAGCCTTAGTGAACAGCAAAGCTCATCGCCGCCAGCACAAAAACACCGATGATGCTGGTAATGCGGCTCACCCTCTGCATCGCGTAATACCAGTCGGTTGGCTCACCGCCGTACACTTCCAGCCCGTGGCGGAGGTTCCAGAACAGCAGCGGGAACCGGACATCCAGCACAAGGAGCACCACCAGCGCCCCTATCGGCAGCAGGAACGCCACGCTGCCCCGGCTCTCCCGCCGCCCGCCGACGGCTACATTATAGAGCCAGTTACAGCTGGGCCAGAGGTCGGATCTCTGGTATTCGCCGTTGACGATGACGTTCACCTCGTCGGCAAGGCCCCCATCGTCTTCCCTCCACAGGATGGCGTCGCCGGGGTCGCCCAGCGCGGTCCCGGTAAAAATGACCACTCCGTCCTGCTCGATTTTTACGCCCGGGTCGCTCATGCCCTCGACTTTCGATTCGAGCCGATAGTGCCGCGTCTCTCCGTCCATCGTGAAATCCACCTCCGCACCGTTTTCCGTCTGAGCAACCTGCATAGTGTAGGCGGCATACGCATCCTTGCCCGAAAAGCTGCCGTCGGCCTGACGATACAAAAAGGCATCCCGCAGCCAGACGCCCGGGCGGAGGGCGGCCCAGAGATAGAGCACAGCGAGAAGCAGCGCGGTAAGAACGCAGAGCAGGCAGCTCGTCTTTTTCTCCATGGTCAGGCTCCTTTCGTTTCAGCCCAGTTCGATTACTTTCCACCCCAGCTCCCGGATGGCTTCTTTATCATGGGTCGCCAGCAGGGTGGGCTTTGCGCCGCAGCGTGCCTTGAGCATGGCTGCGGCTTTTTTCATGGCGGCGGGGTCCATGCCGGTGAAGGGCTCATCTAACAGAAGCGTGTCGCTCTCGGCCCAGAGAGCGCGCAGCAAGGCGGTGCGGCGCTTCTGTCCGCCGGAGAGCTTCCGGGCAGGCAGGGCAAGGGCCTCGTCATCCAGTCCTAATTGTATAAGGTCATCTCGTATCTGCTCTTTGTATTGTGTTTTGACCTTGTACTGTTCTGCGGTCAGCACCAGCGCCACATTCTCTTCGGCGGTCAGCTGGGGGCAGAGCCTGTCTTCCTGAAAGACCGCGCCGACCCGGCCCACGCCCTCCACGCTGCCGGAGGTGGGCGCTTCCAGCCCCATCAGGATGCGGAGCAGGGTCGTCTTGCCCCAGCCGCTTGGCGCCCAGAGTACCGCCGGGCCGTCCACAGTAAGAGAGAGGTTTTCGAAGAGGATTTTCTCTCCGAATCGTTTAGACAGGTTCTTTATTTCCAGTTTGTTGTTGGTTTCACTCATTTTTCAGCCCCCTCTTCGCCCAGAACTGCCGCTACCGCTTTATCCAGCAGAGCGAGGAACAGCTTTTCGAATACGGCGCTCAGCAGGATGATGACGAAGGTCCAGGCAAACAGCTCCCCGGTGGAAAGGGTAATTTTGGCCCGGTAAAGCGCGTCGCCGATGCTGCCGTCCGGCAGGCCGATGACCTCTGCTGCTACGCCGCTCTTCCAGCAGATGCCCAGCGCCACGCTGCATCCCTGCCGGAACGCGGGCAGCACCGCCGGGAGCCAGACCGCCCGCAGACGCCGCTCCAGAGGCAGACGGAACACCTGCGCCATTTCGAGAAGCTGGCGATCAGCACTCCCGATGCCGGTGCGCACTGCGCTGTAGAGGACGGGCAGCACCATCAAAAAGCTGATAAGGACGGACAGCGACGAGCCGCTGACCCACACCAGCGCCAGAATGATGAAGCTCGCCACCGGAGTAGCCTTGACCAGCTGCATCACAGGGGCGAGAAGGGCGTCCACCCACTCCCACTTTTCGGCGGCTACCGCCAGCACCGCGCTGGACAGAACGCCCAGCCCGAAGCCCAACAGGATGCGCCCGGCGCTGAAACCGATGCGCTGCCAGAACTCGGCCTGCGGCAGCAGCTCCACCAGCGTACCGATGGCCTGCACCGGTGAGACAAGAAAGACTTCCTGCCCGATGGCCGCAGCTGCCGCCTGCCAGACGCCCAGCCAGAACACCGACGCCGCTAAGATTTGAATGCGGCGTTTTTTTGTTTTATCCATGTATTTCTTTGCTCCTGTTCGTTTTCTCGCTTTCAGAATATCACATCATGTATGAGAATACAATCCTTCATCTTTTCTTCTCTTGACATGAAGGTCATAAAACACTACACTAGAATAAAGTAATCCTTATTCTACGTGCCTCCGCGCACAGATGGGAGAGATGACCATGCACGATTCCGCTCAGGCCCTCCGGGGCAAAAAGCTCCTTCTGGTGGGGTTCACCCTGTTCTCGATGTTCTTCGGAGCAGGCAACCTCATCTTCCCACCCTTCCTCGGCGCACAGGCCGGGACGGCGCTCTGGCCCGCTTTTGTGGGCTTTGCCGTCAGCGCCATCGGCCTGCCCATCGCGGGCGTGGCAGCGGTGGCCCGGGCAGGCGGTCTGCCTGCGCTGGCCGGGCGGATCCATCCCCGCTTCGCACAGGTGTTCGCTGTACTGGTCTATCTGTCCATCGGTCCCTGCCTCGCGATCCCCCGCACGGCCAGCACCTCGTTTGAGATGCTGACGCCGCTGGTGGGGCGGAGCACACCGGGACAGTTCATCTACTCCCTCGTGTTCTTTGCTGCGGCGTACTTTGTGGCCCTCAAGCCCGAAAAGCTGACCCAGCGGCTGGGCCGCATCCTCTGCCCTGCCCTGCTGGTGCTCATCGTGGTGCTGTTCGCGGGCTGCATCCTCCGCCCGGCCGCGCCCGGCTACGGCACGCCTGCCGAGGCTTACGCCGCCCTCCCCGCCGCACAGGGCGTGCTGGACGGCTATCAGACCATGGACGCGCTGGCAGCGCTCAATTTCGGCGCAGTCATCGCGCTGAACATTCAGGCGGTGGGCATCACGGAAGAATCTGCCGTCCGGCGCGGCACCATCCGGGCCGGGTTCATCGCAGGCGGGATGCTGCTGGTGGTCTACGCCATGCTGACCCACATCGGCGGCATTTCGGGGGCCGCGTTCCCCGGCAGCGACACCGGCGCCTCCGTCCTGACGGCACTGGCCGACGGCCTGTTTGGCCGGGTGGGACAGGTGCTTCTGGCCGTTATCTTCGTCATCGCCTGCTTCAACACCTGCGTCGGCCTCATCGCCAGCGTAGGCGAATACTTCCACGAGCTTCTGCCCCAGCTGCCCTACCCCACCATTGCGGCCTTCTTCGCGCTGGTGAGCATGCTGCTGGCGAACATCGGCCTTGCGGACATCCTGAGCCTTTCCGTTCCGGTGCTGAACGCCATCTACCCCATCGCCATCGTCCTCATCGTGGTGGAGTTCCTGCCCGGACGGTTCCAGCGGACATCGGTCTGGCGGCTGAGCATCCTCTTCACGGCCATCCAGAGCATCCCTGCTGCCCTGCCCTTCGGCCCCCTCTCCGCCTTGATGAACGCTCTGCCCCTGAGCAGCCTCGGCTTTGGCTGGCTGCTGCCGGCTCTCATCGGCATCGGCGCGGGCCTTCTGATCTAAGAAAGGGGCTGCTGCACTTTCGGCTAAAACGATGTGCAGCAGCCCCTTCTTTGTTTCAAAGCTTACTTTGCAGAGTTGCGGATAGCCGCCATGACCTTGCGCAGGACGGACGGCTCGGTGTAGTAGAAGTTATCGTCCGGCAGCTTGCCGCCCACGGCGGCGGGAGAGGCATCGTAGAGCACCTGCAGGTAAGCAGAGATGTCTTTCTTCATCTCCTGACCGTTGCGGTAAACGATGTTGCACTTGGGCAGGGCCTTCTTGGCGATCGCAGCCTTGGCCACCACGCCGACTTCCTCACAGAGGGCGGCGGTGCCGTCGATGTCCTCGTTCGCCGCCTTGACGCTCTTCTGGTAGTCGGTCAGGAAAGCTGCAATGACGTCGGGGTTCTGCTTTGCGTACTCGGTGCGCACCACGGTGACGCCGGTGATGAGCTGGGTGTCACAGACCCTGTTCCATTCCCTGGTCAGGTCGAGGACGACGCGGAGGTCGCTGTCCTTCATCTGGGCAGCGGTGACGTAGGGCTGAGGCAGGACGGCGATGGCATCCTTCCTGGCAGCGGCCATCTGGGCCGTGACCTCGGAAGCCTCGCTGTAGTATTCGATCTTCACGTCCTTGTCGGGGTCGAGGCCGTTCTTCTTGAGCAGATAGCGCAGGACGTACTCGGGTGTCGTGCCTTTGCCGGTGGAAAGGATGGTGCGGCCCTTGAGGTCGGCAAAGCTGTGGACGGTATTGCCCTTCTCCACGACGTAGAGGACGCCCAGCGTGTTGACGGCCATGACCTGGATGCCTCCGTTCGTCTTCTGGTAGAGGGTCGCGGCGAGGTTGGCCGGGATAGCGGCCATGTCGAGTTCGCCCTTGATGAGCTTCGGCACGATCTCATCGGCAGCGCCGTAGAGCTGCAGGTCATAGTCGAGAGAAGCAGTGCCGTCCTTCTCCATGCTCAGCAGGTTGACGAGGCCCATGGTGGTGGGGCCTTTCAGGCCGGCGATGCGCACTTTTGTGCTCGTCTTGGCCGATGCGCCGCAGGCCAGCACGCTGATCATCAGCACCAGCGACAGCAGCAGAGATGTCAGTTTTTTCATAGGATTTCGTTCCTCACTTTCATTGGGAGAAATTTTTCCGCAAAAAATTTGCAAAACCATTTGCTTTACGCCCTCAAGTTTACTATAATAAGAGAAAAAATACCGTTGCACACGCAACGGAATCGCAGAAGGGCGGTGAGGGCCCGGGGAAAACCTCACGGAATGGGTATGGAAAATTATCTTCCGCTGTTACAATCCACCTCTCTGTTCGCCGGGCTGGAAGCCGAAGCGCTCCGGGTCCTGCTGGGCGAAGTGGGGGCCGTATTGCGCACCTACAGCCGGGGCGAGACCCTCGTACTGGCCGGACAGTCGAGCCGCCGGGTGGGCGTGGTGCTCTCCGGCGCCATCGAGGCCTACCATCCCGCCGCCAGCGGGGCGCGTCTGCCCATCAGCCAGATGGGGCCGGGCGGTGTGTTCGGCGACGTGCTGGGCGGCTCGAGCCTTTCCAGCCCGGTAACGGTGATGGCCTCGGCCCCCTGCGAGGTGCTGCTGGTGCCTTACGAGAAGCTTCTGCTGCCCGGGGCCGACCCGGCCCGCCAGCGGGTGCTGCAGAACCTTGTGCGCACCATCAGCGACAAATACTTCCTGCTCTCCCGCCGGGTAGACCTGCTGCTGCTCAAGAGCCTGCGGGCCAAGGTGTGCGCCTACCTGCTCAGCGAGGCCGAGGTTCACCACAGCCTCACCTTCACCATTCCCTACTCCCGCATCCAGCTGGCCGACTACCTCAACTGCGACCGCAGCGCCCTCTCCCGGGAGCTGAGCCTGATGCAGCGGGACGGCCTGCTCGAGACCTATAAGAGCAGCTTCAAGCTGCTGGAACCGGACGCGCTGCGGCACATGGTGCTGTAACAGCCTCTCCCTTTGGGAGAGCCTTATATAGAAGGAGAACTTCATCATGTCCAAACCGATTTTATGGATCGTCATTCCCTGCTACAATGAAGAACAGGTACTCCCCATCACAGCCCCCCTGTTCCTGAAAAAGATAAACGACCTCTCCGCAGCGGGCCTTGTCAGCGAGAAGAGCCGGGTGCTCTTCGTCAACGACGGCTCCCGCGACGCCACCTGGTCCCTCATCCAGAAGTTCGCCTCTGAGGATGAGCACTTCATCGGCATCTCCCAGAGCCGGAACCGCGGCCACCAGAACGCCGTGCTGGCCGGGCTGATGGAGGCGCTCCACAGCGGCAGCTGCGACATCACCATCTCCATCGACTGCGACGGTCAGGACGACATCAACGCCATGGACGAGATGGTCCAAAAGTATCTGGACGGCGCCGAGGTAGTCTACGGCGTGCGCAGCCGCCGGGACACCGACACCTTCTTCAAGCGGTTCACCGCCGAGGGCTTCTACCATGTGATGAACGCGCTGGGCGCAGACATCGTATTCAACCACGCCGACTACCGGCTCATCAGCACCCGGGTGCTGGAAAGCTTCGCCGACTACCGCGAGGTGAACATTTTCCTGCGGGGCATGGTGCCGCTGGTGGGCTACCCCAGCGACACCGTCTACTACGAGCGCCACGAGCGTCTGGCCGGCGAGAGCCACTATCCCCTCAGCAAGATGCTGGCCCTCGCCTTCGACGGCATCACCAGCCTGTCGAACAAGCCCATCCGCCTCATCACCGGCGCAGGCATCGTGGTCAGCCTCATCAGCTTCATCGGCGTCATCTGGGCCATCGTGCAGGCTGTTCTGGGCAGCGCCGTGGCGGGCTGGGCCTCCACCATCTGCATCGTCTGCTTCATGGGCGGCGTCCAACTGGTGTGTCTGGGCGTCATCGGCGAATACGTCGGCAAAATCTATATGGAGACCAAGGCCCGCCCCCGCTACATCATCAGCGAGCGCACATGGGCTCCCTACGAAAGGAAGTATCACGGATGAGCAAACAGAGCTGGAAAGGCAGCACCCTCCTGAACCCGGAGCCGCCGGTGCTGGTCTCCTGCGGCGGGCTGGACAAGCCCAACCTCATCACCATCGGCTGGACCGGCACCATCTGCACCCAGCCCAGCATGGTATCCATCAGCGTCCGCCCCGAGCGGTACAGCCACCACCTCATCAGGGAGAGCGGCCAGTTTGCCATCAACCTGCCCACCGAGGCACTGGTGAAGTCGGTGGACTGGTGCGGCGTCAGGAGCGGCCGGGACTTCGATAAATTCGCGGCCTGCAAACTCCATTCTGCCCCCGGCTCAGTGCTGACGGACTGCCCCATTCTCGAAGAAAGCCCCGTCAACCTCGAGTGCAAGGTCACGCAGGTCATCCCGCTGGGCAGCCACGACCTCTTCCTCGCCGAAGTAGTCGCCTGCGACGTGGACGAGAGCCTGCTGGACGAGAACGGTAAGCTCTGCCTCGACAAGGCCAAACTCATCGTCTACAGCCACGGCGAATATCTGGCTCTTGGCAAAAAGCTGGGGACCTTCGGCTACAGCGTGCGGAAGAAAAAGCCGACGCGGAAGCCCCGCAGATAATACTATGAAAAATGGGAAGCACAAAAGTGCTTCCCATTTTTTTATTTCTCGTCGAGCAGATCACTCAGACATCTGACCGTCCGGCCATGATAGCCTGTGACCGTCTCGGCATGGAGCAGACTGCTCAGCACACTTTCCTCCACGCACTCGGCCACCGCCCGGAACAGCGGATTGATGGCGTCGTCGTGGAGCATACCCATCGGCAGGATGGCCTTTTCGGAGTAGTGCGGCACCCGGTTGGCGGTGGTGAAGGCAATGACGATCTCGCCGGAGCCGTTGCCGCAGAAAGAGCCGGTGCGGGACAGGCCCACCAGCGCCCGGTGGCAGAGCCGCCGCAGCTGGCGCTCACTCAAGGGGATGTCCGTTGCCAGCACTGTGATGATGGAGCCCTTGTCCTCGTGGGGCGGGATGTGGGCGTCCAGCAGGCTCTGGATGGGGGTGCCTGCCACTACGAGGTCATCGAAGACGGCGTGGTTGGAGAGCACCAGCGCACCGATGGTGTACTGTTTTCCGTCCAGCTCCACCACACGGGAGGCCGAGCCGATGCCGCCCTTCAGGCCGTGGCAGCGCATTCCCCGGCCCGCGCCCACAGCGCCCTCGGCGAAATCAGCGCGGCAGTCGGCCAGCGCGGCCCTCACGTTTTCTTCTGTGACGTGGAGGCCCCGGATGTCGTTGAGGCCGCTGTCGTTGCACTCGCAGACCACCGGGTTGACGCTGCCGGTAGTCTCGCAGATGTCGGGGTTCTTATCCAGCATATACTTCACCAGCGCTGTCTCCACAGTGCCTACGCTGAGGGTATTGGTGAAGAGGATGGGCGTTTCCAGCGTCCCCAGCTCGTCGATCTGGACAAGGCCGGTGGTCTTGCCGAAGCCGTTGATGACATGGCTGGCCGCCATCACTTTATCGTGGAAAATATCGCCCTGATGGGGCAGCAGCGCGGTCACGCCGGTCTGGACCTCGCCGTCCGCCAGTGTGCAGTGGCCCACCGTCACGCCCGGCACATCGCTTATTTTGTCCAGCGGCCCGCAGGGCAGTTTGCCCACCCGGATGCCCCGGCTCTTCCATTTTGCTTCGATTCCCATAAGTATTCTCCTTGCAAAAATGCCCCCTCCTCACCAGACGGAGAGGGCTGATTTTATTCTTCCTCGTGCTCCACCTTGCTGATAGCGCCCAGGTCGTAGGGCGTATTCTGGTAGACGTAGTAGTTCAGCCAGTTCTCATACAGCAGGTGTGCGTGAGCACGCCAGCGGAAGAGAGGCGGCTGCTCGGGGTCGTCGTTGGGGTAATAGTTCTTTGGCACCGCGATGGGCAGGCCCTTGCCGACATCCCGCTTGTACTCGGCGTCCAGTGTGTACTTGTCGTACTCCGGGTGGCCGGTGACGAAGATCTGCCGTCCATTCTCGGTACTCATCAGGAAGGGGCCGGCCTCGTCGCTCTCGGCGAGGATGCGCAGAGCCTTGCAGTTCAGCACGTCCTCCCGGCTGATGCCGGTGTGGCGGCTGTGAGGGGCGTAGAACACCTCATCAAAGCCGCGCACCAGCGGGTTCGAGGGACGGGTGACTTTATGCTCGAAGACGCCGAACATCTTCTGGTCGAGAAGCTGCTTGCGGATGCCATAGTGGTAATAAAGTCCCGCCTGTGCGCCCCAGCAGACATGAAGGGTGGAGTAGACGTTCGTCTCACTGAAGTCCATGATCTCGCACAGCTCCTGCCAGTAGTCCACCTGTTCAAAGTCTATTTTCTCCACAGGCGCACCGGTGATGATCATGCCGTCGTAGCGGTTGTTCTTCACCTCGTCGAAGGTCTTATAAAACGCCTCGAGGTGGGCCGCAGAGACATGGGTCGCCGCATGGCTGGCCGTCTGCAGCAGGGTCATGTGGACCTGAATGGGCGTATTGGCCAGCAGGCGGGCGATCTGGGTCTCAGTGGCGATCTTGGTCGGCATGAGGTTCAGGATGAGGATCTCCAGCGGACGGATGTGCTGGGAGAGCGCCCGTTCCCGGTGCATGACGAAGACGTTTTCCTCGTAGAGGGCATCGTAGGCGGGAAGAGTCTTGGGGATGATCAGCGGCATAGCATCGTTGCTCCTTTTGACGGTTTTAGCGGGAAGTTTTTATCTGCATCCGGAGACGCTTTTTTCACGGGAAGGGGCCGAAACCGGCAGATGGCGCTGACCGTGTTTCTTAAATCTTATCCAGCGCCTGTGCAATATCGGCGATGAGGTCTTCGCTACTCTCGAGGCCGCAGCTCATCCGCACCAGCTCAGCAGGCACACCGGCAGCGGCCAGCTGCTCGTCGTTCATCTGGCGATGGGTGCTGGAAGCCGGGTTCAGGCAGCAGGTGCGGGCATCGGCAACGTGGGTCTCAATGGCGGCAAGCTTCAGCTCCTTCATAAAGGTGCTGGCGGCTTCGCGGCCGCCGGCCAGGCCGAAGGAAACGACGCCGCAGCTGCCGTTCGGCAGATACTTCTCAGCCAGTGCATGGTAGGGGCTGGACTCGAGGCCGCAGTAGTTGACATAGGCCACTTTCGGGTGAGCCTCAAGGAACTTTGCGACGGCCATGCCGTTGGCGCAGTGGCGCTGCATCCGGACGTGGAGGCTCTCAAGGCCGAGGTTCAGCATATAGGCGTTCATGGGGGACTGCATCGAGCCGAAGTCGCGCATGAGCTGTGCGGTGGCCTTTGTGATGAAAGCCCCCTCTTTGCCGAAGCGCTCCGCGTAGGTGATGCCATGATAGCTCTCATCGGGAGTACACAGGCCGGGGAACTTGTCGGCGTGGGCCATCCAGTCGAACTTGCCGCCGTCCACGATAGCACCGCCCAGCACAGCGCCATGGCCGTCCATGTACTTGGTGGTGGAATGGGTCACGATGTCAGCGCCCCACTCGAAGGGGCGGCAGTTGACCGGCGTGGGGAAAGTGTTGTCCACGATGAGCGGTACGCCGTGGGCGTGTGCGGCCTTGGCGAACTTTTCAATGTCCAGCACGGTGAGGGCAGGGTTGGCGATGGTCTCCCCAAACACGACCTTGGTGTTGGGCCGGAAGGCGGCATCCAGTTCTTCCTCGCTGCACAGCGGGTCCACGAAGGTGGCGGTAATGCCCATCTTCTTCATGGTGACGGAGATAAGGTTGAAGGTGCCGCCGTAGATGGTGCTGGACGCCACGATGTGGTCGCCTGCCTCGCAGATATTGAACAGCGCAAAGAAGTTGGCCGCCTGACCGCTGGACGTCAGCATGGCGGCGGTGCCGCCTTCCAGCTCGCAGATCTTTTTCGCCACCATATCGCAGGTGGGGTTCTGCAGGCGGGAGTAGAAGTAGCCGTCGGCCTCGAGGTCGAACAGCTTGCCCATGTCCTCGCTGGTAGCGTACTTGAACGTAGTGGACTGGATGATGGGGATCTGGCGGGGTTCGCCGTTGCCGGGGGTGTAGCCGCCCTGCACGCAGATGGTATCACGGTTCATTGCAACATACTCCTTTACTGGGTTTGTCTGTATAGCACAATTCCCCGCAGGAGCATGAGCCTCCTGCGGGGAATCGATTCGTTAAATTTTATTCCCTGCAGGAAGCAAAAACTTACTTTCTCAGCCGCTTATCGCTCCTGGTCGCCCAGAAGGTACCGACAGTCTGGAACACCTGCACCATGAGCACCAGCAGCACGACGCAGACGATCATGATGTTAGTCTGGTAGCGGTAGTAGCCGTAGGACAGAGCGATCTTGCCCAGACCGCCGCCGCCGATGACGCCGGACATGGCCGAGTAGCCGAGGATGGTCGTCAGGGCAGTGGTCATGCTGGAAATGAGGCCGGGCAGGCACTCGGGGATCATGACCTTGGTGATGATCTGGAAGGGAGTCGCGCCCATGCTCTGGGCAGCTTCCACGACGCCCTCGTCCAGCTCACGCAGACTGGTCTCCACCAGACGGGCCACGAAGGGGAAGGCCGCGACCACCAGCGGAACGATGGTGGCCTTGGTGCCGACGGTGGTGCCCACAATGGCACGGGTCAGCGGGAAGACGCAGATCATCAAAATCAGGAACGGCACGCTGCGCAGAATGTTGATGACGATGTTCAGGATGTGCATCAGCCAGCCCGGCAGGGGCAGGACGCCGTCCTTATCGCCAGCCACCAGCAGAACGCCCAGCGGCAGACCCAGAACCAGAGAAAATGCCGTGGAGAGGACGGTCACGTAGAACGTCTCCCAAATGGCGAAGCCATAATCTGCAAAGCTCATTCTCCGGTCACCTCCTCAACGGTCACACCATTCTGGCTGCGCATATAGGCCGCAGCCTGCTTTGCCTGTTCGGTATCGCGGGGAAGTTTGAGCAGCATGGAGCCGTAGCACTGGCCGCTCAGATCGCGGGTGTCGGCGCTGAGCACAGACACGAGGATACCCTTCTCCGCAGCGAGGCTCGCCACCAGCGGCTTTGCGGCGGACGAACCATTGAACGTAACACGGACCACATGATCGTCGGGCGCAAAGCTCGAGAGGTCGCGGGCTGCGCTGCCGCCGTTGGGGGCGACAAGGCGCCTGGCCGCAGCCGTCTTGGGATTTGCAAAGATCTCGCGCACCTCACCCTGCTCCACGACCACGCCGCCATCCAGAATGGCGACAGAGTCGCAGATCTCTTCCACGACGCTCATCTGGTGGGTGATGACCACCACGGTGATGCCCAGCTTCTTGTTGATGTCCTTGATGAGGGTCAGGATGGCGTGGGTCGTGTTGGGGTCCAGCGCACTGGTGGCCTCATCGCAGAGCAGGACTTTGGGGTTGGTGGCCAGCGCACGGGCAATGGCGATGCGCTGTTTCTGGCCGCCGGAGAGCTGGGCCGGGTAGGCGTTGGCCTTATCGGGCAGGCCCACCATTTCCAGCAGCTCCCTGGCGCGCTTTTCGGCATCGGCCTTCTTCACGCCCGCAAGCTCCATCGGGAAGCAGATGTTCTTCAGGCAGCTGCGCTGCATCAGCAGATTGAACTGCTGGAAGATCATGGTGATGTCGCGGCGGCGCTCACGCAGGGCTGCGGGGGATAGGGTCTCCATCGCGGTGCCGTCGATGACGACACTGCCCTCGGTGGGGCGCTCCAGCAGATTGATGCAGCGCACCAGCGTGGATTTGCCCGCGCCCGACATACCGATGATGCCGTAGATGGAGCCATCGGGGATGGTCAGGTCGATGTTCTTCAGCGCATTCACCGCGCCGTCCTTCATCCGGAAGGTCTTGGAAAGGTGTTTGATCTCGATCACGATTTACTCCTTAGTTGGTAAAGCTCAGCCCACGATGGGTGCCAGGCTGTCCTGCTTGCCGCCGTAGATGCCCATGGGCTCGACGTGGATGCCGGCGACGGTCACCAGATGGGTACCCTTCTCCTCATTGAAGTTGTCCAGATACGGCTGATGCTGGAAGTAGTTGGTGTCGCACTGGCCGTCCTCGACGATGGTGTTGGGGATCACATAGTCGTCGTACTCCTGGATGTCCAGAGTGATGCCCTTAGCGGCCAGAATGTCCTTGCAGACCTCCAGGACCTCGCAGTGGGGAGCAGGAGTAGCAGCGCAGCTGACGGTCTCGCCGTTCAGTGCATCGTAGTCGATGGAAGCGTCATAGCCATCGGTCGGGGTCTCAACGACGGAGACGACAGCACCCTTGTAGTTCTCATCCATGAAGTCCTTGACCTGCTGGCTCTGCAGAGCGGCGACGAGGGCCTTGATCTTGGGTTCGTTCTCGTTGCCCTCCTTGCAGACCAGAACATTGACGTAAGCAGAAGAGCCGTCCTCCATTGCCAGAGCGTCGGTCATGGGGTCCAGACCAGCGGAGATGGCGTAGTTGGAGTTGATGACAGCGTAGTCCTCATCCTGCAGGACGTTGGGGACCTGAGCAGCCTCGACCTCATCGACGGTGACGTTCAGGGGGTTCTCCTCGATGTCGTTCTTGGTGGCGGTCAGGCCGGCGTCAGCCTTCAGCTTGAAGAAGCCGTTCTTCTCCAGCAGGGTCAGAGCGCGGGCCTCGTTGGTGGTGTCGTTGGGGACAGCGACCTTCACCTTGTCCAGCTTTGCCACAGCGGAAGCAGCCTCAGAAGAAGCGGCAGTGCTGGAAGCAGCAGAGCTTGCGGTGGAAGAAGAGCCGCCGCAGGCGGTCAGGGCAGCAGCAGCGGCTGCAACACCGGTAACTTTCAGAAAATCACGACGAGTAATCATAGTTTTTCCCTCTCTATTATTGGATAAATATAATGTACAGCGGCGGCGCGGCACAGTCCGCGCCCGCCTTGAACGGAAGCATCAAAAAAGCCTCCGTCCCTGCCAGCTATGCGCTGCACAAGGACGGAGGCCTGAAACTTCCGTGGTACCACCTTGGTTCACAGCATCCTCGCGGACACTGCCTCAAAACTGCGGCAGAATTTTTTCTGCTTACAGCCGGACGCTTTAACGGGCGCACCCGTCGCGGACTAGTGCTCTTGCTCTTCGTCCGCGCAGCTCCGAGACCATTTTCGGCTCCCTGTTTCCTGCCCTTTTCCACCTGCCGGGCTCTCTGGTAAGGCTCATGCGAAAGCTTACTCTTCTCTTCACAGCCATTTTAGTGATATTGCGTTTATTATACTCGCCTCGACGGGATTTGTCAACCCCCTAAAACAAACTTTTTTAGTAGGGAATTGAAGATCCTTCGCCCATGAGACAAAATATGCCCCCGCGCTGTACGCACGGGGGCATATTCAGAAGCTTATCTATCAGCCCTGCTCCTGCTGTGCCTTCTTGGCTTCGAGAGCCAGAATGGCGTCGCGGCGGCTCAGGTTGATGCGGCCCTGCTGGTCGATGTCCGTCACCTTGACGACGATGGCATCACCCACAGCAACAACATCTTCCACGCGCTCGACACGCTTGGTGTCCAGCTTGGAGATGTGGACGAGGCCCTCCTTGCCCGGAGCGATCTCAACGAAGGCACCGAAGTTCATCAGACGGGTGACCTTGCCCTTGTAGATAGCACCGATCTCGGGGTCTTCCACGATGGTCCTGATGGTGAAGATGGCGCGCTTTGCGTCCTCCTGGTCCACAGCGGAGACGAAGACGTGGCCGTCCTCCTGCACGTCGATCTTGCAGTTGCAGGTGGCGCAGATGTCCTGAATGACCTTGCCGCCCTTGCCGATGACGTCCTTGATCTTATCGGTGGGGATCATCA
>OIWS01001607.1_pt1 | contig 21760 bp, 17 predicted proteins | sample 1587611 | NCBI WGS metagenome assembly OIWS01 (sample SAMEA3888919, study PRJEB22519) | human gut metagenome | biome: human gut; feature: human-associated habitat; material: faeces | place: Denmark | collected 2010 | reverse complement strand
GGCATCCGGCGTTTGATCCAAGAATCCTCAGCCTTTAGGCTGGGGAGTACGTCAAAGCTTTCGATCGAGGCGCGAATGGCTTCCGCCGAACCGTGCGTCAGAAAAATGTTGTCCGTTTTGCCGCCCATGTACTGCGCCACGGCTTCGCGCAAGACTTCCACACGGGCAAAGGGATAGCGCGATCCTTTTTCCGCCGCCGGCGGTACGAAAGCCGCGGCTGCTGCCTCGGTCTTTGCGGCCTACGCGGCGCATCCCGCAAGCGTCATACTCGCGGCAGAAATCGCGGCCGTGGCGAATAAGGTGCGGCGCTGAATCGTCATGATGAACTCCCTGAATTCATGTGGAAAGGATCTCTTACGGATCCTGTTCTCACGATTGTCGCGGGAATCAGCGCCGGCTGCTTACGGCGTTGTGCTCAGCGGCATCGCGCAAAGTGAGCATGCAAGAAAAAACCCCGAAGGATGGCTCCCACGGGGCTTTCAACTCGAAAACTGCCGAAATTAGGCGGCGGCCTTCGGGGCTTCCTTGCGGACGAGGCGTTCGCGGATGCGAGCAGCCTTGCCGGAACGTTCGCGCAGGTAGTAAAGCTTGGAGCGGCACACGTCACCGTGGCGCTTCACTTCGATACCGGCGATCATCGGGGAGTAAGTCTGGAACGTACGTTCCACGCCTTCACCGGAAGAGATCTTGCGAACGATGAAAGAAGAATTGAGACCGCGGTTACGGACGGCGATCACCACGCCTTCATAGGCCTGGGTGCGCTTGTGCGTACCTTCGATCACGTTCACGAGAACGTTCACCGTGTCACCGGCGCGGAAAGACGGGATGGTCTTGCCCTGGGTGAGACGGGCGATTTCTTCTTTTTCAAGGGTTTCGATGATGTTCATCTTTTAACTCCGAAACCATCATTCAACGGCCCGTTTTCTTAAAAAAGTAAGCACCGTTCAGAGGATGGCAGATGGGTAAACCGACTCTTACTGAGAGCCGGGAAATTATGGATTCTTCGCCAGGAATGCTTCATCCTCACGGGTGAGCTTACCGAGCGAACGCGCGATTGTAATCAAATCAGGGCGCTTTTGTCCAGTGATTTCGAGAGATTTTTCACGGGTCCACTTCGCGATGTTGGCGTGATGCCCCGAAAGCAGCACGTCGGGCACGCGTTTTCCGTGCCACACCTCGGGTCGCGTGTAGTGCGGCGCATCCAAGAGTCCCGTCGAAAACGATTCGTCCGATGCCGACAACTCCTTAATAGCGCCGGGAAGCTGTCGCACGACGGCGTCCATCAGCGCACAAGCCGCCAATTCCGCGCCGGAAAGAACAAAGTCCCCAAGACTCACGGTGTGATCCACGTACTCTTCGAGGAACCGCTCGTCGATCCCTTCGTAGCGACCGCAGATCAGCACCGCCGATCCGGACGGATTGCCGGAAAAAGTGCGCACGTAAGCGTCGGTAAGACGCTCGCCCGTGGGCGAAAACGCAATGACGGGGCCGTCATTGCCGGACGCACGGATGTAATCCAGCGTTTTTGCCAAGGGTTCGGCCATCATCACCATACCGGGTCCGCCGCCGAAGGGGCGATCGTCCACCGTGCGGTGCACGTCGGTCGTCACGTCCCTCGGATTCCAATAGTGTACGTTCCAAAGCCCCCGCTTCATCGCACGGGCACTAATGCCGTAGTCCGTAATCGCCGAAAAGATTTCGGGAAAAAGCGTTATGACGTCAAAGCGCATGACTTAATCCCACTCCGGATCCCAGTCGACCGTAATGATGCTCGATTCCGTATCCACGTTTTCCACGTAGGCGGGCACCATCGGAATAAGGCGCGTCTTCTTTTTGCCGTCGGCTTCAAAAAGAATTTTGAGAACCGACTGACCGCCGTTGTCGACGACGCAGTCCACCGTCCCCAGATCGACACCCGCGTTGTTCACGACGCGGCAACCTTCGAGATCCGTCACCCAATGTTCGCCTTCGTCCAAATCCGGAAATTCGGAACGGGGAATCGCAATCTGACCGCGCAGTTTGTCGGCGTCTTCTTTGTTGGTGATCTCTTCAAATTTCACGAGAAGCACGTCGCCGTGGGTCTTGATGTCTTCCGGCGTCAGGGCCCGTTTTTCGCCGCGCAGGCTCACGAACCACCAGTCCCCCGTCTGCACCAGGGCTTCACCGGTGCCCAAAAGCACGACGCGCACCCAACCGCGCACGCCGTAAGCGCCTGCGGTACGGGCGACGGCGACCAAATCCTCGGGCGGCGTGAGATTCTCTGTTGACGTCATTTTCGTTTTCTCCGGACACAAGAAAAGCGGCCGATCCAGGTCAGGAAAGGCCGCTCTCAGTAAATCCCCTCAGGGGGACTCACGAAAAGCAGATTTTGATTCGTTCCGTCGTCTTCAGAGTAGATACCGAACTCGGCTCATCTAAAGAGGAAAGTCCGCCGCGAATCAGGTGCTTTGACACTTGAGGCACGACACGACGAACAACGGTTCGCAATGAAGAACGGAAGTCTTTCAGCGTCTGCTTTTTAAAAAATTAGGCAGCAGCGGGAGCAGCCTTCTTCGCCGTCTTGACGATGCGGGCCACCGTGTCGCTCATGATCGCGCCCTTTTCCACCCAGTAGGCAAGGCGGTCGGCAGCGAACGTCAGGCGCTGCGGGCCTTCAGCGATCATCGGGTTGTAGAAGCCGATGCGTTCGTTGAAGCGGCCGTCACGACGATGACGGGATTCGGTCACGACGATGTTGAAGAACGGGCGCTTCTTGGCGCCGGAGCGGGACAAACGAATAACAACCATTTTTTCCTCTTTAAAGTAAAAAGCGTCCGTACCAGACGCTGTGAGACTTACTGCTTACCAGAAGACAACAAAGCCCTCCGTCCGCAGGAACGCGGGATTTTAATCCGAGCCCCGGTTAAAAATCAAGTCTCTCTCGCCAAAAGATTTTCCCTACCTTCCCCAAACCGCAACCGCTCACCCAAATGTCGCCGAAATCCCGCCGACCTTTGCGTTTCGTCAAAACTTCGCGTCGGAAAAATTCCGGTCAATGATACGTTTTCCCTGCCGCCCCACTTTTGCCGGGCTTTGAGGCAGATTCTGCCGTTGATCGACCGGCCGTTTTTCGCCGTTTGAACCTCGTTCGCATCAAAGTTCCGTATCAGTGATACGGAAGTCTCCTCCGTGCGGCCCCTCCTTCCCAACTACAGTACCCATCACTTATTACGGAGACCGTCATGTCGATCATCGCTTTGGAAAAACTCATCCGCCCCGCCGCCGTCACGGAGTTGAACGGTGAAACCGCGACACTGCTCACCTTCACGGATCACCTCACCCGCGGGCACCGCACGGCCTGGCTTTCCGCCGGAATTCTTGAACCTTGTGAGAGGCACCTTTTTGACCGACACCGTACCTCGGGATTTGCCCATAGGGCCCCCACCGTCACCGCCGCCCGTTGGACGCTCGCAACGAACGTCACCTGCCGCGACGCCGAAATTCTCGTGGTCTGTCTCACGTCGGCGTCCCCCGCGGACGCCGTGCGACTCTCGGACGACTTGGCAGCCTACGCGGCCGACACGCGGCGCCGCGTCATTTTCCTGCGCCCCGCGGACGCGATGACGTTGCCCTCGCCCGCCGCCGAACGCCTTCTCATCGCGGATGAAAACCGACTGCTCTCGACGCACTACACCGTGGCCCCCGTTTTTGCGGGGCAACCCACAAAAGAAAACTTTCCGGTCGCTCAAATTTCAAAACCGATTACGACAGCATCGATCCTCCGCCGATGCCGTGCATTGACTCGGGCCGCGCGGGAATTCTTTACCTTTCCGCGCTGGCAGCCCGCTTATTAACGGCGAAAGCCGGCATTCCCCCACGGGAAATGCCGGCTTTCGTCATAGGGTCTTTCAACCCAACGTCACTGCACCTGAGCTTCGAGCCACAGGCGTCCCGCCACAAAGTCCCCGACGGCGGGGAGAACGCCGCCCTTCACGCCGTAACCCGCGATTGTTACGGCTCGTCCGTCAAGCATTACTTCGAGCGAGAGCGCCACCAAGGGTTTGGCGAGCCACGGCATTTCCTCCGCCGCCGTCACCCGAGCGCGGAAATCAAAGTAGGCGGTGTATTCGGTCGGAATCAGAAACGTCGCAGTCGTCATCCCTTCCCCTAATTCCCGACCGTCGCTCACACGGCAGGTGAGCATCACGCCCATCAACCGCACCGTTTTCACCGAACCGACGTCGGCAGGGTTCAACGACGCCGCAAAATCCGGCACATAAGCCGTGAGCGCCGTGCTCCCCGTCTTAAACGCCGCTTCGCCCTGCAGGCAGGACGCCGCGTAACGGCCCGCGCCGTATACGAGATCGTTGGCGGCTCCCGGCAAAAGGGGTACCGGGTAATAGAGTTCCGGTTTCCCTTCATGAAACCGCAGGGCGTACTGCGTTCTCGGCGCCCCTTCCGGAAGGTAAAGCGCGAAAACCGCGTCGCCCGCCGCTTCGCGCTTGGCTTCCACGGCGCTGCGCGCCGCGTAGAGGTCGTTCTGCGCGAGCACCGTCACGTCTTTTTCCGAGAGCCCCAAGGATTCCCAGACTTCAAAAAGACTTTCGTCATGCTGCTGCGCCAAAAGCGCCAATTCCCCGTAAACACTTCCTGACTGAATCGTTGCCTGTGTCATCCTTGTCTTTCCTCAAAATAGTGAACCGGTCGTACCGACGGACGGCGCCTCAGTCGCCGCGTTCTCCCCCAACATCGCAAGCATCGCGGCCTCATCAATCACCGGAACGCCGAGCTCTTGAGCCTTCGTTAATTTACTTCCCGCATCCGTTCCCGCCACCACGTAATTCGTGCGCTTGGAGACGGATCCTGCGACCTTGGCGCCTGCGGCAATCAATTTGTCCTTGGCGGCGTCGCGCGACAACGTGGGGAAGGTGCCCGTCAGCACGAACGTCTTTCCCGCCACCGCACTCACGGCCTTTTCTTCGGCGGCCGCGGGCCAAGCGACGCCCGCCGCACGCAGTTCGTCAATGACCTGCCGATTGTGTTCCTCTTTGAAAAACGCCGCGGCGGATTCAGCAATGACTTCACCCACGTCGGCGACTTCCATAAATTGCTCTTCGGTGGCCGCTTCAATCGCTTCGAGCGTTCTGAAGTGCTGCGCCATGTCGTACGCCGTCGATTCTCCGACGTGACGAATGCCCAATGCAAAAATAAAGCGGGCCAGGGTCGTCGCTTTGCTTTTTTCAATCGCTGCCAAAAGGTTCGCCGCGCTCTTTTCGCCCATACGATCCATGGCCGCCACGTCGGGCAACTTCAATGCATAAAGATCCGACGGCGTTTTGACGAGCCCTTTATCGACGAGCGCCTCCACCATCTTTTCGCCCAGGCCGTCAATTCCCATCGCCCGGCGAGAGGCAAAATGCACGAGCGACAACTTCATCTGCGCCGGACACACCAAGCCCCCGGTACAGCGGCTGTCCTTTTCTTCTTCGTCACGCACCACTGCAGAGCCGCAGACGGGGCACACCGCCGGCATCACAAAGGCTTTGGCGTCCGCCGGACGTCGCTCGGGCAATACCCGCACGACTTCCGGAATCACGTCACCGGCGCGCCGCACCACGACCGTATCACCGATCATGAGCCCCAGTTCCGCAATATGATCCGCATTGTGCAGCGTGGCGTTACTCACGTTGACGCCTCCCACGAACACCGGTTCAAACCGCGCCACGGGCGTCAAGCGTCCCGTGCGCCCCACCTGCACGTCGATCGCCTTCACCACCGTCAGGGCTTCTTCGGGCGGGTATTTATGCGCACACGCCCAACGCGGTTCCCGGGCAATAAAGCCCAAACGGTGCTGCAGTTCAAAGTCATCCACCTTGTAGACGACGCCGTCGATTTCAAAGGGAAGCGTCGAACGAATTTCCGCCACCTTCCGGTGAAACGCGGCCAATGCAGCCGGCCCCGCCACACGTTCTCGGACGTCCGCCACCGGAAACCCCAACGACTTGAGTTTGTCCAGAAGTTCCGTCTGTGACGATGCAAACGCGGAATCACTGATTTCGCCCACGCTGTAAGCATAAAAATGCAGGGGGCGGGTTGCCGTAATCCGGCTGTCCAACTGCCGCAGCGCACCGGCCGCAGCATTTCTCGGATTCACGAAACGCTTTTCGCCCGCATCGTCCTGCCGCTTGTTGAGCGCTTCAAAGTCCGCCTTGTGCATGATGACTTCGCCGCGCACCTCGAGGACGTCGGGCAATTGAGCTTCAGGAATCTCAAGCGGAATCGTGCGGATCGTCTTCACGTTCGCCGTCACGTCTTCCCCGACGACGCCGTCGCCGCGGGTCGCCGCCGACACCAAGCGTCCCTTTTCGTATCGGAGGCTGCACGCCAGACCGTCAAACTTCAATTCACAGTCGTACGTCACGGCGGGAGCCGAATCCTCAAGTGCCAACTCGCGCCGCACCCGACCGTCAAACGCCGAGGCTCCTGCATCAGTGAAGTCCGTTTCCGTGTGAATGGAGAGCATCGGCACGGAGTGCTTTACCTTACCGAGATCGCTTCTCACTTCGCCCCCGACGCGCTGCGTGGGCGAGGTGGGGGTCTTTAATTCCGGATACTTGTCTTCGAGAGCAGCAAGTTCCTGAAAGGCCTTGTCGTATTCGGCATCGGGCACGCTGGGGTTATCAAGAACGTAGTATTCGTAGTTCCACCGATGCAGCGTCTCGGCAAGCACCCGGGCGCGCTTTCGCTCGTCGTCCGTCACCGCTGCCGGCGCCGACGACGCAAATAAATCCAAAGTTTCAGTCATCGTACAAAAAACGCGGCCGGTACGTCACGAGACGCTCTCCGACCGCGTTCCTCTAAAGCAGCATGGAAAACGTCAGGCCGCGCTGAAGATACGGCGAGCCCGCGGCGAACCCGCAGGCACTCCCACCGTTGCCATCTCGCGGTAGCACCCCTCCAGCTGATGTGCCATCGCCGAAGCCGAAGCTGCCGTCACCGGCGCCCCATAAGTATCCGTCAATTCGAGATCCAGACGGCAGGCGAGGTCGTTTGCGACCGCACAGAGTTCGGTCAAGGGCTTGGCCGCAGGGTTCGTGAGCGGAATATTGATTCCAAGTCCGAGTTCGTTCTTTAACTGCGGCATCCGCCCCAGCACGATCAAGGGATCAGCACCCCCCGCGTCCCGCTTTTCATAGTGTCCTTCGGAATACACGAAACCACAGCCCAACGCCGCTTCGTTAAAGGCCGAGTCTTCGATATCACGCGCCCCGACGAGCTTAAAGGTGAGGTACTGCGAAAAGCGTTCGGCAATCCGGCTCACTTTGTCCGCGGTCGCGAGGATCCGATCGGCGTCCGGAGCTTCCACGTCCGCCGCAAGGTCAATCCCCAGGCGATCGGCGAGCCCCAAAAAACGGGACACTTCCAAGCTGTCAAGCTTCTTGCGGCTGTTGGCCGTCAGCACCGACACATAGAACTCACGGCAGTCTTCGGCAGAAGTCGCATCGTCCGTCCACAACCCCGTCTTCGCGCTGAAAAACGACAGCTGCAGCGGAAAAGGCAGTTTCACCGATTTAGTGGTCTTTTCCGCCGTCAGAAGCCGTCCCGCATCAAAGGCGGGCGTATCCGTCGGCGTAAAGCGCAACACCGCTTCCACCCCCGTATCGATACGGGCCAAGCGGTGTCCGCGGGGCTTGACGTCTTCCGTGAGATCGCGCTCGGGTTCGGGCGCAGGCATCGGCAGTTCCAACTCTTCCTGCCGCGGCGTCACGGCCGTCGTCTTCGGTTCCACGGCCTTTAAGTCGGCGTTACTTAACTTCGCCACGTCCGGCTCATCCTGAGCAAGCTTGTCGGGGATCGCCTCCTCACCCACGGTTTCGTCGGTGATGGGGTTGCCGACTTCGACTTCTTCGATGCCGATTTTCCCCGGCGGGGTCTTGTTCTTCATTTTGCGCACATACCACGCCCCGCCGCCCGCCGCGGCGAGAAGAAGAATCACTACATAAACCGGATCAATGGAAGAAAACATGAAATATCCTAAAAATCCATCATGGATTCGGTCGGGGCGTCCCGACCGATGCGCCGTCATTCTAGCAATCGCCGCCCGCCTTCTGCGCGTCAGCCCGCAACTTTCACGGCTTCCTTGATGTCCACGGCCACCACGCGCGACACGCCGGGTTCCTTCATCGTCACCCCGATCAACTGTCCCATCTTTTCCATTGTGACTCGGAGATGAGTAATCATTGCAAACTGCGTCTGCGCACTCATCGCAACGATCTGACGCGCGAGGCGATCCTGGTTCGCTTCATCAAGCGGCGCATCCACTTCGTCCAACAGGCAGAAGGGCGCCGGATTCAATTTGAAGATGGCAAAAGTGAGCGCCGTTGCAGTCAAGGACTTTTCACCCCCCGACAACAAGGAAATCGTCTTATTTTTCTTTCCCGGCGGCTGCGCGTTGATTTCGACACCGGCTTCGAGAATTTCTTCCCCGGTCATCTCAAGGTAAGCATTGCCGCCCCCGAAAAGCGACCGGAAGACTTCGGAGAAATTGGCGTTCACTGCATCAAACGTGTTTTTCAGCAAATCCCGCGTTTCCGCATCAATTTCCCGAATGGTGGCTTCGAGGTTCGCGATCGCTTCTTCCAGATCCTTTACCTGCCGTTCGGTTTCTTCCATCGCCCGGCGGCTTGCTTCCAAGGTCTGGAGCGCCGCATGATTGACGGATCCCAATTCCACGATCTGCTGCTCGAATTTCTTCACGCGCCGTCTCGCCGCATCCGCCGACACCTTTTCACTTTCAACTTCGGACGCGAGGGCAAAGCGGTCGACCTTGAGTTCCTCAAGCCGCGCCGTAAAAATTTCGATGTTGGTTTCGGACTGCGCGCGTTTTACTTTAATGTCGCTGATCGCCTGCAGCAAAGGCGCCTGCAGCGCCTGCAGCGCCCGACTCTTGTCAAAGAGTGCCTGCAGGGCATTGTCCGCTGCGTCGGCTTCGGCCTGCGCCCGACTCTGCTCGGCTTCCAACCGCTGCAGTTCTTCCACAAACTGCTGCAGCCCTTCGCGTTCTTCGGCTTCATTCAACCCTTCGAACCCTGCGCGCAGTTCTTCGATTTCCGCAGCGGCCATTTCAATTTCTTCGGCGGAAGCCTGGGCCAAACGTCGGGCATCCTCTTTGCGTACCGCCGAGGCCTGCAATTCCATCTTAAGCTGCTCGGCACGACGAGAAACCGTCTGTCGCCGTTCTTCGGTGAGGGCTTCGGCCTGCTCGGCTTCTTCCAAAACGGTCTGCGCCGTCGATTCCGCCTGCTGCAGGTCGGAGAGTTTTTCGTCGAGTTCCGAAAATTTAGCTTCCGTTTCCTCGCGTTTTGCCACAAGTTCTTCCTGACGAACCGTGAGTTCGCTGAGGCTTTCCGTAATCTTTCCCTGCCTGGCACGCCACGCCGCCAAGGCCGTCACTAACTTGGAATACTCGACCTCCGTGCGGTGAATTTCCGTCTTTAATGTTTCCACCGTTTCTTCACGGACTTCCCGGTCGCTGCGGTCCGCGTCCAACGCGGCTTTGGCGCGAACCACCTCTCCGTCCGCCGCCGTCACGGCTTCCCGCGCCGTCTCCGCGTCGTGCGTGAGCGTTTCAATTTCCGCCATACGGGAAAGAAGCCCCGCCGCCGGATTTTCTTCCGCCCAAAAACTCACGCTCTGCGGCTCCACGATGTGGCCTTCGGGCGTCACAAACCGGGTGTCTGACGGCAGTTCCCGTCGCCGCGCGAGCGCCTCATTCAAATCCTTCGCGACAAACGCGCCGCCCAACCACCGGTCAATCACGGGCTGCAGCGTCGCATCGTCCGTCGTGACGGCGTCCGACAAACGCTCCCACCCTTGGGGGGCTGCGGGCAACGTCACCTGCGGCGCAAAATTCGCATGGAAAACGAGCCGTGCGGGCGGCGGGTCAAACGTAAAGCCCGCCACGCGTTCCAACTGCGTCACCCCGAGCGCCTGCGCCCGGACGCTTAACACCGCTTCCACGGCCCGCGCCCGGGGTTCCGCAATATGCACCCGTTCAAAGAATCGTTTGGACCCCGCCAAACCCATTTTTTCGAGCCACTGAGGGAGTTTCCCTTCGGCCCGCGCCTTTTCCTGCACGGCCGTCAGAGCTGCAAGGCGCGCTTCCAGGGCAGCCAATCGGTTCTGCGCCGTATTTTTTGCTTCGCGTGCGGTCTCAAGCCGCGCGGCCGACGTTTCCGCCGCGGCCGTGAGTTCTTCAAGGAGCGCCGTTTCTTCTTCAAGTGCCGCCCGTTTTTCTTCAAGTGCTTCCCCCAAACGCGTGCATTCCGACTCGTCGGGCGCATCGGCAGCATTTTTTTCCGCTTTGAGCGCTTCAATCTGTTCGTCCAACTGATCGGCTTCACGGGCAAGCGCACTCACTTCCACGCTCACGGCGCTCATCGTTTTTTCCGCGTCGTTCACCGCGCCGCGCGCTTCTTCGTACTGTCCGCGGGCTTCCTCTGCCGCGGCCCGCCGTTCTTCCGTTTCTTCAGCAAGCCCCTCGACTTCCGCCGCCGCTTCTTCTTCGGCTGCGGCCAGTTCTTCCTGGCGCGCCGCCAATTCCGACACCCGGTGTTCAGCGTCATCCTTTGCGTCCCGGTGACGCGAAAGACGCGCCTCGGCCTGTCCGATACGCTCTTCCAACATCCGGCGCTGTTCAATCAAGTGCCGGATGTCGGCTTCGGCGCGAATCACTTTGTTATTGGCTTCCAAGGAGGCCGAGCGCGCTTTTTCAAGTACCGTCTTCTTAGTTTCCGCGTCCTTTTTAAGTTTCGTTTCTTCGTCCGCCAATCCGGCCAACTTGCCCGACGCTTCGATCTGCTCAGCTTCTTTGGCGACAATCTGCGCCGTAAGCCGGTTGATGTCGTCGCGGCAGTCCTTTTCCTGTACGAAGTACCAGAGGCTTTCCGCATGCAGACGTTCGTTTTCAAGCGCCTGCCAGGCCTTAGCCGTTTCGGCTTCTTTCGTAAGGCGCTCCACTTCTTCGGCTTTATTTGCCTGCAGTACCGCGACTTTTTCCAGGTTCGCACGCGTTGCCGCCAAGCTCGTTTCCGTTTCCCGACGCCGCTCCTTGTATTTACTTACCCCGGCCGCTTCTTCCAAGTAGACACGGAGGTCCTCGGGCTTCGCTTCAAGGAGTTTATTGACCATTCCCTGACTGATGATGGCGTAGGAGCGCGGCCCCAGCCCCGTCCCGAGGAAAATGTCCTGTACGTCGCGACGACGAACCTGCTGACCGTTGATGAAGTAGGCGTTCGTGCCGTCCTTCGTGACGACGCGCCGGATCGCCAGTTCCGCATAAGCTTCCCAAGGCCCCTTCACCTGTCCGTCACTGTTGTCGAGAACCATCTCCACGCTCGCGCGCGAGGCGGGGGGACGACCTTCGCTGCCCGCGAAAATCAAGTCCGTCATGGAGCTTTGCCCGCGCAGTTCGCTCGCACGCCCCTCACCCAACACCCAGCGGATGGCATCGATCACATTGGACTTACCGCACCCGTTGGGGCCCACAATTCCGCACAGAGCACTCGGAAATTCAATCGTCGTCGGGTCGGCAAAGCTCTTGAAACCGCTTAATTTGAGCTGTTTGAGATGCACGGCTGAGGATCCTTCAGGTAAAGACACACCCCAAAACAAAGCCTTGAGACCCATTTCGGAGTTGGGAACAAAGCCCACTATAATAATCTGTTCCTTTTGTTTTGCGCCCGCAGACTTCTTTTACTGTCGGACGCCCTCTTTTTTCAGCGGCTTTTCTTTTTTTACGATCACGAGGGTTCTTACGATGTCACATCATCCCGTTGCCAATCTGCTCACCATCCGCGACGTCACCCGTTGGGCGATGAGCGAGATGGAACGCAATGCCATTTCGCTCGGCCACGGCACGGCCGACTTCTGGGAAGAAGCCACGTTTCTCGTGATGCGGACGCTGAAACTCCCCTTTGATCGTCTGGAAACGTTCTGGGGGGCGCATCTGACGCCGCAGGAATTGGAAGAAGTGCTCTGCAACATCGACCTGCGCGTGCACATGAAAAAGCCCGTTCCCTACCTCATTAAGGAAGGGTGGTTGTCGGATCACTGCTTTTATGTGGACGAACGCGTCCTCATTCCCCGCAGCTTCATCGCCGAACTCCTCGAAGAATCGCTCTCGCCGTGGATTGATGATCCGGAAAGCGTAACGTCGGTACTTGACATGTGCACGGGGAGCGGGTGCCTCGCGATTCTCGCGGCGGAAACGTTCCCGAACGCCGCCGTCACCGGCGCCGACATCAGTCCGGACGCCCTGGACGTCGCCAAAATCAATCGGACGCGCTTCGGACTGGATGACGACCTGGAATTGGTGCAGACCGATCTCTTCACGAACCTCAAGGACCGCAAGTTCGATCTCATTATTTCAAACCCCCCGTACGTCACGGAAGAAGCGATGGAAGAGCTCCCCGCCGAGTACCGCCACGAACCCGCGCTTGCGTTGGGTGCGGGCCGCGACGGCATGGACATCCTGCGCCGCATGATGCCGGTGTTGGCCGATTACCTCACCGACGACGGGATGGCCGTCATTGAAATCGGCGACGGCCGCGAAGCCTTCGAAGCCCTGTGGCCCACGCTTCCCGTCACCTGGCTCACTACGTCCGGCGGCGACGACATGGTCTTTCTCGTGAAACGTTCAGACCTCAAAGCCTACTTCCATCAGACCCATTGATTTTTTTCGTTCGATAGTTTCATGCTGCGCTTAAACGACGTCTCGATCGGCCGAGGCACCCGCATTCTTTATGAACACGCCACGGCCGTCGCCGACATGTCGGACCGCGTGGGACTCGTGGGGGAAAACGGCTGCGGAAAATCCTCCCTTTTTGCGGCTATTCTGGGGGAACTTTCTCCGGAGGCCGGTTCCATTGACGCACCGCCCCAGGATCGCATTGCGCACGTCGCGCAGACCGTCGTCGAAACCGACGAGAAGGCCCTTGACTACGTCTTAAGCGGTCACGCGCCGCTCGTGGCAGCCAAGGCGGAACTTGCCGCCGCGCAAACGTCGGGCGACGCCATGCGCGAAGCCGCGGCTTTGGCGCAGTTGGCGGAAGTGAACGAAGGGGCGGTTCGTGCGCAGGCACAGACGATTCTCTGCGGCTTAGGTTTTCTGCCCGCGGACGACGTTCGCGACGTCAAGAGTTTTTCCGGCGGCTGGCGCAACCGCTTGGCGCTCGCTCGCGCGTTGATGCGCCCCGCGGATCTTCTCCTTTTGGACGAACCCACGAACCACCTCGACATGGACAGCCTCATTTGGCTTGAAGCGTGGTTAAAGCGGGTGCGCTGCACCGTCGTCATCATCAGCCACGACCGGGAATTTCTTGATCGGGCGACGAACGTCACCTGGGCCATTGAAAACGGGAAACTCGAACGCTACGGCGGCAATTATTCGTTTTACGAAATGCAGCGACTAGAGAAAATCAAGCTGCAGGACGCCGCCGCCAAAGCTTACGAACGCGAGGCAAGTCATTTGTCCGCCTTCATCGAGCGCTTCCGCTACAAAGCGACGAAGGCTCGACAGGCACAGTCCCGCATCAAGATGCTCGAAAAACTCAAGGCCGTCGAACCCGTCAAAGCGCGGCGCGAGTGGCGTTTTGAATTCCCGGTGCCCGAACGCACTCCGGAACACTTGATCGACATCGAACATCTCAAATTGGGGTACGGCGATCATGTCGTCCTAAACGACGTGATGCTCACGATTCGCGCGGGCGACCGCGTGGGCGTCCTGGGGGTGAACGGCGCCGGCAAGTCGACGCTCATCAAGGCGATTGCCGACACGTTGACGCCGATGGCCGGCACCCTGCGGCGCGGCCAAGGGCTCGTCATCGGGTACTTCGCGCAGCACCAGTTGGAGCAACTTGATCTCACGAGTTCCCCCATCGAAGTCTTCAAACACAAGGCCCCCACCGTGCGGGAGCAGGAACTTCGCGATTGGCTCGGCAAATTCCGATTCTCGGGCGACTTTGCCGACGCCAAGATCGACCGCTTCTCGGGCGGCGAAAAGGCGCGGTTGGCGCTGGCGCTCATTGCCTGGGACAAACCCAATCTTTTGGTGCTCGACGAACCGACAAACCACCTCGACATGGCGACACGCGAAGCACTCACGCTGGCGCTTTCGCAATTTGAAGGGGCGCTCCTCTTGGTGAGTCATGACCGACATCTTCTGCGCAGCACCTGCGACAAGTTGATCTTGGTGCACGACGGGGCCTGCGGCGAATACGACGGCGACTTGGACGACTACGCCGCGCTCGTTTTGGAACACCGCAAATCCGTTTTGGAGGCCGACCGTGCCGCCCGTACGACGGCTGTGCCCGCTGCGGCCGAGCCCGCCGTCAACCGTAAGGAAGAACGGCGCCTTGAAGCGCAGGAACGCGCCCGCAAAGCGGCCCTTAAAAAGCCGCTGCAGAAGAAACTCGAAGCGGCGGAAAAAGCGATGAATGCCGCCAACGAGAAGCTCGCAGCGCTGGACGCCAAAATCGGCGATACCGACTGGTACGCGTCGGCTGCGCCCGAAGAAGTTCAGTCGGTGATGAAGGAACGGGGACTCTTAGCGGACGAAGTCTCGACGTTGGAAGAGACTTGGCTTGCGCTTTCGGAAGACATCGAAGCGATCGGATGATCCAATCCGTACTGACTTAACAACGACAGGACGCTTTCGAGCGTCCTGTTTTGTTTTTTTTATAGGAAATTTATCGATACAGTTGCAACTGATGCTGCAAGAGGCGCCCGTCGCGGTCTCTTCACGATCTCTGTCGCGAGAATCCCTTTCGGCACGCTGACTCTGAAAGGACGGCAAAAAAATAGGGCGCGGAAGATGATAGCTCCGAAACCTTGACGTGACGCTCTCCTTCGGCGCAACGGCTCTGATCCAGTTGGCGATTTTCCGTCGATAGTCAGTCGCCGCCGGTCTTCGGATCGGCGTTTTTTTAACTGGCTCAGGCGGGGTTCTTCACGCGATCCGCCAAAAACGCGGCCGCCCAACAAATAAGACTCCCCGCCACCACGAGTCCCACGCCTTTCCAGAAATTAAGCGACAAATCCGCCCCCAGAAAGAGCGCGCAGAAAACGCAGGAGAGTACCGGCGTAAAGTAACTCACCACCGCCATCACGGTCATGCTCCCCTTCATCACCCCGACCGTCCACAACGCGTACGCAAGCCCCATCACCACGGCGGCAATCACGAGCACCGTAATTCCCTCGCCGTCCACGTGTGCGGGTTCCCCGACTCCCAATATCCACAACAGGAAAAAGAACGCCGTATTGCACCAGAAAATGAGCACCACGGGATTGGCGCCCCGGCTCATTGCGCGGGTAATGGAACTGTAGGCCGCCCATGTCACGGCACTGCCCACGGCAAAGGCGTAGCTCACGGGGTTTTCCTTCATATGCTGCCACATTGCCGCCAAATCCAAACCGGCATCGCCCGAAAGCACTGTCATGATGCCGACCACCGCAAACGCAAACCCGAAAACGATCCACCACTTCGCCTTCTGCCCATTAAAAAGACAGGCAAACAGCATCGTGAGACACGGCCAAAGGTAATTCACCATACCGACTTCCGCCGTCTGAGCGCCGCCGTTGCTCGTCGCCAAGGCAAAGCAAAAACACACTTCACAGGCCATCGCCATCCCGACGCCGCAGATGAGGAACTTCCGCGACATCTTTGCCACAGGCGGCACGCCGTAAATCGCGAGCAGAATAAAGGACGCGATACCGCAAAGCAGCATCATCCCCAAAGGCTGCCCCACGTGTTCCGCCACGAGCCGCACAAAGGGAACGCTCATCCCCCAGCAGATGGGGGCCAAACACCCCACGAACGTGTAATGAGACCGACTGAGCTGCATACGGTTAACCTCGAAAAAACCGCCCCTATAAACCAAAACACCCCGGCGCTGAGCCGAGGTGTTTCGTAGAGCACCGAAGCACGATTTTAGCCGCGGATTACCACCCCCGCTTCAGGGATGAACGACACCTCCGCCGTGATCCCCGGCTCCGACCACGTCATTCCCGGCAGGAACGGTACCGCAAGCGTAAAGGGCTTCGTCTGTCCGCTGCCTTCGATCACCGCATCGTAATCGATCCGGTCGCCTTCGAAGAGTCGGTTGACGATCTTCATCGGCACTCGATTGTCCTCGCCCGTGAGGCGCAGGTTTTCCGGACGAACGACGAGCAGTCCCTTTTCGCCGACGGCGGGCGCATTCTGCCGTCCCATGCGGGCGCGGAGAATGCGGTTCCCAACCTTAAATTGCGCATAGCCCGCCTCATCGATCCCAGCAAGAACGCCCGGGATCAAGTTCGCCTGCCCGATGAAGTCCGCGACAAACGGCGTCGCCGGATCTTCGTAGAGTTCCATCGGAGTGCCCAGCTGCTCGATGTGTCCGTGGTTCATCACCATGATGCGGTCCGACATCGTGAGCGCTTCCTTCTGGTCATGCGTCACATAAAGGCACGTCAACTGCAGTTCCTGCTGAATGCGGCGGATTTCAGTGCGCATGTGAAGACGCAGCTTCGCATCAAGGTTGCTCAACGGTTCGTCCATCAGAAGAATGGACGGGCGCAGCACCAAAACGCGTGCCAACGCCACACGCTGCTGCTCGCCCCCGGACAACTGATTGGGGTAACGGTGTTCGGCTTTGGCCAGCCCCACCATTTCCAACCCTTCGCGCACCTTGCGAGCCAATTCGTCCCCGGTAACGTTGCGGATCCTCAGGCCGTAGGCCACGTTGTCGAAAATCGTCATGTGAGGAAAAAGGGCGTAGTTCTGAAAAACGAACCCCATGTTGCGCTCGTTGGCGGGCACGGTCGTCATGTCTTTGCCGTCCACCAAAATAGCGCCGCCCGTCGGGGTTTCAAACCCGGCAATCATTCGAAGGGTCGTTGTCTTACCGCAGCCCGAAGGCCCTAAAAACGTCAGAAATTCGCCGGGCGCCACCGTGAGACTCACGTTGTCCACAGCATAGAAGGTTTCATTGTCCTTCACATACGAGCGCGCCAATCCGCGCAGTTCCAAAGAAACGGTCATTTAGTGAACTCCGATCGCGTCGCCGTTGCGACACAGGGCTCGGGCAATGAGATTCATAACGCCCGACGCAATGAATACGAGGCCGATCAGCACAATGGAAAAAGCACAGGCCTGCGCAAACTGCAGTTCCGTCATACATTCCAAAATGCGGGTCGTGATGAGGGTCCAATGCACGGACACCAAGAAAATGGTGGCGCTGATGGCGGTCATCGAGTGAATGAAGAGGTAGCGCATCCCGGCCAAGATCGCCGGGAGCACGAGGGGTACCGTCACCGACGTAAAGGTCTTGACGGACGACGCCCCCAGGCTGCGGCTGGCTTCTTCGATCGAGGGGTCGATCTGCGTCAGCGCTGCAATGACGTTGCGGATCCCTGCCGATGAATAACGGAAGACGTAGGCCGCGACCAGAATGTAGAGCGTTCCGGTGAGAACGATGGGCTTGTCGTTAAACGCGATGATGTAGGCAATACCCACCACGGTGCCGGGGAGCGTGTAGTTTAAAAGCGACACCGTTTCCAGCGTCCGGCTTCCCCGCACCTTCAACCGCGTCGTGGCGTAGCCCACCAAGACGGCGAGCAGACCGCCCAAGGGCGTGCCGATGCAGGCAATGAGAAGCGTATCCTTGATCGCCTTCATACCGTACGTAAAGACATACTCATAGTGTTCGAGCGTCAGCGTATTGTTGATGCCCCAAATCTTCACCATCGACGCCGAGAGGATGATGGCGTAGAGGTACATGATGAAGACGGATACAAAGGCAACGACGCCGACGATGCCGGAAGTGAGCATGAGACCCGGGCCCTTTACGGAACTGCGGCCGCCCGCCTTTCCGGAGACCGTGACGTAGCTCTTTTTACCCACCCAATAGCGCTGCAGCACATAAACCGCAATTGCCGGAATGAGGAGCATGAAGGACAAAGCTGAACCGCCCTTAAAGTCATACATGCCGGTAATCTGCAGGTAGGCCTGCGTGGGGAGCACCGGGAACGAATGCCCGCCCAACACCTGCGGCGTTGCAAAGTCCGCGAGCGAGCAGGAGAAGACGAGCAGGAACGCATTCGCAATGCCGGGTGCTGCCAAGGGAAGCGTCACCGAGCGGAACACCTTGAAACTTGAAGCCCCCAGCGAATACGCCGCATCCTCCAGATTGGGATCGATGCGCGCGAGAATCGTCGAAAGCGTCATGAACGCCACTGGGAAAAAAGTGAGCGTCTCCGAAATGAAGGTTCCCCAGAAGCCGTAGAAATTAAAGTTGCCGAGCCCCAAGATCTCCAAGAGAATCCCGTTGGGACCCAAGGAGAGCGTCAATGCGATACTGCTCGTAAAGGGCGGGGAAATAAGGGGAAGGAGCGTCACGGCGCTCACCGCCATCTTGAGCCACTTGGGCATCGAAAGCCGTGTGACGGCGTAGGCAAAGATAAAGCCCAGCACCGTTCCCGCGAGTCCCACCGAGCAGCCGAGAAGAATACTGTTGACGGCCGCCTGACGGTCGTACCAACTGTCGATGAAGGGTCTTAAATTGGCGAGCGTGAAGCTGCCGTCGGCCGTGAAGGCCATGAGAAGCAGACGGGCCAGAGGATAAACGACAAATGCCGCAAGCAAGAGCCACAGCATGAGTACCGTGAGCTTCGTTGCGGCATCGCTTCCGGCCGTCTGAGAACATATCGCCATAGGAAGTTTCCGAGACGGGTGAAAAAACCCGCCTGCGGTCAGACCTCAAGCGGGAACGAAATGAGACTTTTACTTGATGACTTCGTTGATCCAACGCTGCGTGAAGCGCTTGCGGTTTTCACCCTTCCATGCGACGTCCACCGTCACCGTGTTGATCTTCGTGAGATCCAAAATCGGGTTGGAGGTCTTCACGTCGTTGCGGGTGGGCACGTAGTTGATCTTGTTGTCGACGATGAACTGCGCAAACTTCTTGCTCGCCGCCCAGTCGACGAACTTCTTCGCTTCCGCGTTGTGCTTACCGCCTGCGATGACGCCGGTAGCTTCAATACCGAAGCTCACGCCGTCCTTCGGGTAGGTGATCTTCACGGGGTAGCCCTGCTGCTGGATGTCCAGAGCGTCCACGATGTAGAAAATACCGGAAGCGCACTGGCCGGTGGCGATCGGCATCGCACCGCCCGCGCCGCTCTTCGTGTACATCTGGATGTTGGCGTTCATCGCCTTCTGGAACTTAAAGGCTTCGTCTTCACCCATGATCTTCACGAGAGAGTAGATGCGTTCCGTCGCGGTACCCGACGTACGGGCATCCGCCATCTGCAGACCGTTCTTATAGCGGGGATCCAAGAGGTCGGCCCACTTTTCGGGCGCCTGCATCTTGTTCTTTTCGAGGAACTTCGTGTTCGTTAAGAAGCAAAGCGGAATCACGCCGATCCCCGTCCAGTGGTTGCCCGGATCACGGAGGTTTGCGGCAATCGCGTCGGAATCCTTGGGGCGATACGCTTCGAAAATGCCGTCCTTAATGCCGGCGGCATACGTATCCGCGGGCCCGCCCAACATCACGTCGACCTGAGGATTTCCCTTCTCTGCCGTGAGACGCGCCAGGGCTTCGCCGGAGGAGAAACGCAGGAAATTCACCTTGATGCCGGTGTCCTTCGTAAACTCAGCGAAAATCTTCGACGCATACTTTTCAGGCATGATCGAATAGGCATTGAGTTCAGCAGCACTCACGCTGCCCGCCAAAAGCGCGGCACTCAGAGCCACCAGGGTAAATTTCATTCGCATGGCTATTCCTTTAGCAGTCTGTCGGGGGAAACGGCCAACCGACCTCCGCGCTGCGGAAACCTCATCGGCCGCTCATGCGCATTCTAATGACGTCGGACGTGGGCGGCGTAAAAGCGGCGCGACAAAAAAAAGAAAACAGCAGCCGATTCCCGAAAGAACGAGCTGCCGCCGACGGACAAAATGAGTCAGGAAAATTACGCCTTCGCTTCTTCCGCCATCCGTTTTTCGTATTCAGCCTTGGCACCCGGCACCACGGGATTTGGCTTATCCATGAAGAAGAGCCATCCGGCGTACACGTAGCCGCTCAACGCATAAAGGCAGAAAAGCGTGAATATTGCCAACGAAGGATTGCCGGAAATGAGGATGAAGAGCACCGCCCCCACGACGATCATCCAGAACGGCATCGTCTTGAAGCTTGCCGCCGACTTTCCCGACCAGAAGGGGGCGTTACAAACCATCGTGAGCCCTGCGTAAAGCGTCACCACGAAAGCGATCCACGCCAGATGGTCGTTTAACCACAGGGGGAGCTTATTTTCGACCGCAAGCCACACGAATCCCGCGACAAGCGCAGCAGCTGCGGGACTTGCAAGCCCCTGGAAGAAGCGCTTATCGACCACCCCCACATTGCAGTTAAAGCGTGCGAGACGAATCCCCGCGCAGAGGCAGTACACAAACGCCGCCGCCCAACCAAAGGCACCGATTTCAAAGAGGCAGAACTTGTACATCACGAGGGCCGGCGCCACCCCGAAAGCCGTCATGTCGGCAATGGAATCGAACTGCACGCCGAATTCGCTCGCGGTATGCGTCAACCGCGCCACGCGGCCGTCCATCCCGTCGAAAATCATCGACAGGAAAATCATGACGGCTGCAAAAGAAAAATGCTGATCCATCGCCTGGACGATGGAAAGAAACGCGCAGAACAAAGACGCCGCCGTAAATAAATTCGGCAAAACAAAAATACCGCGTGTGCGCACCGTACGAACCCGGCGACGGCCGGCTTCGATCATGCGGCCCCGAACCGGGCGCCGGCGGAGGCGAGTAGCCATGAATTCAGACTCCCTATGATGAAAACCCGCCCGAACGCCGGACGGGTTCCTGTTAATCTTACGGAACTTCTCGGGCAAGCACCGTGGAAACCCCGGTGACTTTTTCTCCGATTGTTACTTTCACGTCCCAGGAACGCGGGATATAAACGTCAACGCGGCTCCCGAAACGAATGAAGCCGTAGCGTTCGCCGCGGGCCAACGAGTCCCCGATCTGGCGGTAGCAGAGAATGCGGCGGGCAACGAGCCCCGCGATCTGCACGAAACAGACGCGGGCCCCCGTGGGCGTCACCACCGTCACGGCGTTGCGTTCATTCTGTTCGCTCGCCTTATCCAAAGCGGCGTTGAAGAACTTCCCGGGCCAGTATTCGATCTTTTCGATCTTACCCGCCACGGGCGCCTTCTGACTGTGGACGTTGAAGACGTTCATAAAGACCGAAATCACGCGGGCGTCTTCCCCGGTATAAGGACAAACCGTTTCTTCGATCCTGATCACGCGCCCGTCGACCGGACTCACCACGGCCTTCTCGTCCGTCGTCTGTTCGCGGCAGGGATCACGGAAAAACTGCAGCACAAAAAGAAAGAGCACCCACACGACGAAGGCCCAGAAGCCCCCAGCCAAAAACTGCACGAGAAGTGCAATCACGAGCGAAGCCCCGATGATGGGCCAGCCTTCACGGGCAAAGAAGGGATGCGGATAAAGTTTCCGGTTCACTTTGGTCTGTCTCCAGAGGGAAATGGCGGCTCGCCGCCGATTCACCGCGTCGATCCGACGCGGGTAACGATTGATTATACGGTTATCATCCGCGCCGTAAAACCCGTTCCTTCAGGAGGGGGATATAAGGCGCCAAAGATGTTGTGTTTAAAACTACAGACGATCGTTGTATCATCCTAACCATGAGAACCTACAAATACAAGCTCCTTTCGG
>OIWS01001604.1_pt1 | contig 21779 bp, 18 predicted proteins | sample 1587611 | NCBI WGS metagenome assembly OIWS01 (sample SAMEA3888919, study PRJEB22519) | human gut metagenome | biome: human gut; feature: human-associated habitat; material: faeces | place: Denmark | collected 2010 | reverse complement strand
ATACGTCAGGATTCCTGCGAAAAAATGTCTTGCGCAGCGCAAAAATTCCTCGCTGCCGGTCACATCATGAGTTGGAAGAATACACCCCAGGCGGAATGATCCATAGCAATTTATCCGGAACTATGATATGATAAAAGCGTCAGCTGACAAGCGCAGGCAAGGTTTTCACGGGATAAAACGAAGGTTGGTGTCGGATCTGCATTGGAAGACGGCGCCTCCGCCCGGCCCGCGAGCGTGTCTGCCCGCATCAACTGACACGATCAAATGACGGATCAGAGAAGGTGGAGAGATGAGTGTAACGGTGGCCGATCTTTTGAAGCTGCCATCTCTGCGGCAGGCAAAGGTGCTTGGCGGAGAGAAGGGGCTCGGGAAAACGGTCTCGTCAATTTCGGTACTGGAGTCGGTGGATCCGGGGTTGTTGGTGCATGAGGTATTTCCGCACAACAAATATTCCGGAAGCGAGATCGTGATTACCGGATTTTTGAACTGCGTCGACGATGTTGACCGGCAGTGTGCCAATCTGCTGCGCCTGATCGCTGGGGGAGAAGTCGGACTGATTTTATACTATGTCGGGGTCTACCTCCTGCGGGTCGATCAGCGGCTCATCGACATTGCAAATGCAAATGACTTTGTTTTGATCTGCATGCCGGAAGGACAGCGTCATCTGCGTTACAGTGACCTCATTACCGACGTGACGGAATGTATTTACCGGGACCGGGCGGCAAAAGCTTCGCTGGTGTCGGATATTCTGGCACGGATTTCCACCACGCCGCACCATCAACAGACCGTTGGCACAGCCTTGCAGATGCTTTGCGCGGAACTGAGCTGTTCGGCGGTTTTGAGTACGCATGAAGGAAGAATTCTGAACCTTGCGGCGTGGCCGACCGGGACGGAAGATGAGATTCGCGAGGAAATGGAAGGATGCCTGCCGCTTCCGGAGGGGGAGGCGATCCCGTGCCCGTTTTTGCCGGATACAGAGCTGATCTGCAAACCCATCCGTGCGGATCTGTCTCAGCCGCTGCAGCTGACGCTGATTAAGGTCGGTACGCCGCTGAGTATTGCGTCTGCCGAACAGGCGGCGGATACCGTGCGTATCTGCATCAATATCTGGGGCAAGCAGCATGGTGCGGTTGCAATCCACGAGCTGATTCGCGCGATTTTGCAGGATGAGCCGCTGAAAATGCGCAGATTGGCGGAGATTTTCCATGTGGATGTCGCCGCGCTGCATGAAATCTGGATGCTGTGCGGCATGGAGAAGGCGGAAACGGTCAACCTGGAACAGCTGCTTGGTACGGCCCGGCAATGCGCGGAGATTGCGATCGGCGCGATTTACGACGGAAATCCGGTGATGAGCCTGAGCACGCCGCGCTCTTTGCGGGACATGGAGCGCGTGATGGAGGAAATTCTTGGGCAGATGCTGCCAGACAATCCAAATGCGGTGTTGGTGCGGTGCGGCGGATTGTCCAATACGACAAAGTGCCGCGAGGCATATCTGCTCACTTTGGGGAATTTGGAGGATGCCCGGCGCATCTATCCGCACAAAAAGCGCTTTTTACAGGGCGATTTGGAGTTTGCTGCGTCCTGCCGCAAGCGGATCAGCGAGGGAGAAGCGGCAGCAAACCGTCAAACGCGGCCGCTGACCGTCCTGCAGTCTGACCGCGAGTATCAGGTGCTTTTGAATACGGCCTGCGTGTATCTGCTGGATTGCGACGGCAGCGTGACCAAAACGGCGCAGATGCTGTTTTTGCACATCAACACCATCAAATATCGCCTGCAGCGCATTTCGGATCTGCTTGGATTCCGATTGGAAAAAATGCCGGAGGCGATTGAGATGTACCGAAGCGCGGCGATCTACCGGCTTCTCCATGAGCCACACGAATCGCAGGAATAAGCAAAGCTTCACGCATTGTCTAAACGGACAATGTGTGAAGCTTTTTTTCTGCTGATTCGACAGTATTCTTTTGCGATTTGCAGTGGTATCATTGCAGCATTCTTTGAGAGAACATAGAGATTTCTCAGGAGGGAGGAGCATTTGCAATGCGTGAAAAAACAAGCGGATTCAAAATCGAAGAATCTCAGCGTCAAAGCTGGCTTTCGATTGCGGCGGTCTGGGCCGGCGGCATGATCTGTGTGCCGTGCCTGATGATCGGCGGCGTGCTGGCTGGCGGCGGGCTGAGCCTGGGGCAGATTATTTTGTCGATTCTGATCGGATACGGCATCATCTGCGCTTATATGATTTTTATCGGTATGCAGGCCTGCGATACGGGCCTTCCTGTTTCGGTTATGGCGTCCGGCGCACTGGGCGAAAAGGGTGCGCGGTATATCATCAGTACGCTGTTGGCCATTGCCTGCGTTGGCTGGTTCGGCATCCAGTCCGCGACCTGCGGCAGCGCGTTTGCGAGCATGGTTGCGAGCATGATGGGCAAGGAAGCGACGCCCACGCTCGTGACGATCAGTTCAATCGTCTGGGGCGCCATCATGCTGGTGACGGCATGCGGCGGCTTTAAGGGATTGAAGTGGCTGAATTATCTTGCGGTTCCGCTGCTCGTCATCGTCTGCCTGTACGGGCTGATTGCCGGGATCGTGTCCAATGACGGCGGCAGCGCCATCGCAAACTACGCACCGGAGACTTCCTCGGGCATGGTGTTCGGCATTTCGATGGTCGTGGCATCCTTTGCCCTCGGCGGTGTGATCTCCGCAGACTACTGCCGCTTTGCCAAGAGCCGTGGGGATGTGGTGAAGTCCTCCCTCGTCGGCGTGATTCCCGCGGGCCTTTTCATGCTGATGACCGGCGCGCTGATGAGCATTGTTACCGGGCAGTATGATATTTCCGCGATTCTTGCGTCGCTCGGTGTGCCGTTTGTCGGTCTTGTTGCGCTGGTTTTGGCGACGTGGACGACCAATGTTACCAACGCCTACTCCGGCGGCCTGGCGCTGAGCAACCTGCTCGGCTTTGACGAGAGTAAGTTCAAGATCACGACCGGCGTGGCCGGCGGCATTGGCACACTGCTTGCTGCGTTTGGACTGCTCAATGCGTTCCAGGGCTTCCTGTCGCTCATGTCCGCCCTCATTCCGCCGCTGGCCGGTGTGTTGATTGCGGCCTACTGGATCGTCGGCAGGGGCAAGAAAGAGAACTTCGCGGTTCGGCCCGGTTTCTCGGCGGTTGGCGTGATCTCGTTTGCGGTGGGCGCGATCTTTGCGTGCATCACCGGCGGTACGTTCGCAAGCTTCCCCGGTCTGGTCGCGGCGCTGCCATTTTTGAACTGGCCGTTCTTTGTCGGACCGGTCAACGGGATTGTGGTTTCCCTGGTGCTGTATGTCATTCTGGCAAAGGTGTTCCCGGCGAAAAGCAAGTGATTTGATATTGGGGCATGGGCGCAGCCCATGCCCCCGGAATTGCAAATAAGGAGTATTGTTATGCGAAAAATCGGTATCCCGGAAATTGAAGATATTGCGACCGGCGCCGCGCTGCTCGGTGCGGGCGGCGGCGGCGACCCCTATGTCGGCAAGCTGGTTGCCATCGGCGCGGTGCAGGAGTGCGGCCCGGTCACGCTGCTCGACCCCGATGAGGTTCCGGACGACGCGCTGATCGTTCCCATCGCCATGATGGGTGCGCCCACAGTTCTCGCGGAAAAGGCCATCGGCGGCACGGAATACAAGAAGCTCTTTGAGATGGTTTCCAAATTCTTTGGGCGGAAAATTTACGCCTTCATGCCCATCGAGGCCGGCGGCGTCAACTCGATGCTGCCCATCGCGGCGGCGGCACGCCTCGGCATGCCGATGGTGGACGTGGACGGCATGGGCCGTGCGTTCCCCGAACTGCAGATGGTCACGTTCACCATTGGCGGGATGAAGGCGACGCCGATGGCGCTTGTGGACGAGAAGGGCAACAGCTGCATCTTTGAAACGATCACGAATAAGTGGACGGAGGAGCTGGCCCGTGCGGTCACGATGAGCTGCGGTGCGTCAGTCTCCGTGTCTCTTTATCCCATGAGCGGCAAACAGATGAAGGAGTTTGGCGTCCACGGCATCGTGACCCGCAGCCAGCAGCTCGGCCGTGCCATCCGCACCGTCAAGGACTGCGGTGAGAAGACGCCGGAGGAGCACTTCCTTGAAATGGCGGAGGGCTTTAAGCTCTTCAAGGGAAAGATTGCCGACGTGCTGCGTGAGACGCGCGCGGGCTTCAACTTCGGCAAGGTCGTGCTGGAGGGCATCGGTGACTACAAGGGGCATACGGCGTACGTCGAGTTCCAGAATGAGAACCTGACTGCCACGGTCGACGGGGAAATCCTCGCCACCACACCCGATCTCATCTCGCTTGTGGACACGGAGACGTTCCTCCCGGTGACAACGGATGCGCTGAAATACGGAAAGCGCGTCATGGTGGTTGGCCTGAAGTGCTTCCATCTCTGGCGCACGGAAAAAGGACTGGAGTTGGTAGGGCCGCGCTACTTCGGCGTGGACACCGACTATATTCCGCTCGAAGAACGCTGCAAGGGAGGGCACTGAGCATGTACAAACTTGGAATTGACGTGGGCGGCACGAATACGGACGCCGTCCTGGTGGATGAAAACCGCGCGGTGATCGCGGATATCAAATATCCCACTTCGGCGGATATTTACGACGGCATTCTGGGCGCCATGCGCACGGTACTGGAGGTTTCCGGGGTCGATCCGAAGCAGATCCACCAGGCGATGCTTGGCACGACGCAGTGCACGAACGCCATCGTGGAGCGCAAGAATCTGGCCCCCATCGGCATTCTGCGTATCGGCGCGCCGGCCACGACCGGCATTCGCCCGATGGTCGACTGGGCCGAGGACATCCAGAAGGTTGCGCTTGGCAGCACGATCATCGGCGGCGGCTTTGAGTACGACGGCAAGGAGCTTGCGCCCTTCGACGCGGAGGCTGCGAAGGCGTTTTTTGAAGAGATGAAGGTCAAGGGCGTCAAGTCCATCGCCATCTCCTGCGTCTTCTCCACGGTGCGCAATGATCATGAGCTCGAGGCCGCGAAGCTCTGCCGCGAGGTCATGGGCGAGGACGTCCATGTCTCGATCTCGAGCGAGATCGGCTCGATGGGCCTCATCGAGCGCGAAAACGCGACGATTTTGAACGCAGCGCTTTGGCAGGTGGCTGAGCGGTTTACCGAGGGCTTCGCCAAGAGCCTGCACGACGAGGGAATCACGAATGCCGATGTCTACCTCAGCCAGAACGATGGCACGCTCATGACCATGGAGTACGCCCGGCGCTATCCGATCCTGACCGTGGCCTGCGGCCCGACGAACTCCATCCGCGGCGCCAGTTACCTCTCCTCCTTGAAGGATGCCATCGTGGTGGATGTCGGCGGCACGACGACCGACCTTGGCGTCATCCAGAACGGCTTCCCGCGCGAGTCGAGCGTGGCTGTCACGATCGGCGGCGTGCGCACGAACTTCCGGATGCCGGATGTCATCTCCATCGGCCTTGGCGGCGGCTCCATCGTGCGCGTCAAGGAGGATGGCAGCGTGAGCGTCGGCCCGGACAGCGTGGGCTATGAGATCACGAAAAAGGCGCTGGTTTTTGGCGGCAACGTGATGACCGCGACGGACATTGCGGTGCGCCTCGGCATGGTGGAGCTTGGAGACAAGGCCAAGGTTGCGGGGATCCCGCAGGCGGTTGCGGAAAAGGCGATGGACGCCATTCGCGCGCTCGTTGAGGACAGCGTGGACGCGATGAAGGTCTCCAATGCGGATGTCGACCTCATCCTGGTCGGCGGCGGCTCCATCATTCTGCCGGAGAAGATCCACGGCGCGGCGTCTGTCCTGAAGCCGGAGCATTTTGGCTGCGCGAATGCCATCGGCTCGGCCATCTCCAAGGTCAGCGGTACCTATGAAAAGCTGATGAACTACGACGAACTGCCGCGTGAGCAGTCGCTTGAGAAGGCCAGACACGAGGCTATCGAGCTGGCCGTCGAGGCTGGGGCCGTGCGCGAGACCGTGGAGATCATCGAGATGGAGGATGTGCCTCTGGCTTACTATCCTGGAAATACCAATCGCGTCAAAATTAAAGCTGCCGGTGATTTGAGCTGACAGAGCGGAAGACGCCGTAACGGGCGGTATTCGTGCTTGACGGCGGCACAATCCCGGAAATAACAGAACCGGAAAACCTCGGCGGGGGAGAAAAGCCGCTGAGGTTTTCCGGGAAGGCCCCTGTCCGAGCCGGGCAGGGGCCATTTCGTGTGTTTGGACGATTTTTTAAACAGGCTGCGCAGAGGGAGGCGCTACTTTTTTTGCGTTTCGTCCGTTTCAAATTGGGCGATGAGATATCGGAGAAAGACCGGCGTCAGTTCATTTTCCGCGACGTTGACTTTGGCAAGCCAACCGATTTCCCAGGTCTCTCCGCCACACAGGGGGATGACGCGGATTCCGTTCATTTTTTCGTCCTTTGTCGGGAAGCCGCTTCCGGAAAGGTAGCCATGGATGTCACGCAGGAGGGTATAGGCCGCGGCGCGGTCGGTAACATGGATGACCTGCTTTTGCGTGTAGTTGAGGATGTCCGTGAATGCGGAGTCGTTGTCCACGGCCAGATCGTAGGTGATAAAGGGATAGGCGCTCAGCTCCTCGGGATAGAGCATGGGACGATTGGCCAGGGGATGGGATTCATGGAGATAGATATGAACCGGCTTATAGGAGATATTATTGAATACCAAGCCCAGCTTCCGGATGCGCTGAATCATCAGATCCTTTGTTGCAGAAGTCAGGAACATAATGCCGACATCGGCCAGACCGTTTGCCACGGCGTGCAGGACATCGGAGGTCTTCATTTCCAGATAGGCAAAATTATACGGATCGCCGGTGGCGGACTGAATGAAGTGGCAAAAGGCGTCGATCCCGGGCAGATGGTGCTGCGTGGCAACGGAAAAGGAATTGTGCGGCTCGCCGCGTTTTTTAAACTTTGAATCCAACGATTCGATTTTTTCCAAAATCGTTTTCACGTCAACGGCAAGATTTTCGCCTTTCCGGGTCAGAGATACGCCGCGGCTTCCGCGTGTGAAAATCTCAAAGCCAAATTCGTTTTCCAGCTCCCGCATGGATGCCGAGACGCTGGACTGGGCCACATAGAGCTGTTTGGCGGCCTCGCTGATGGAGCCGGCATAGACAATGGCCATCAAATACTTCATTTGCTGGACGGTCACGGGAGACACCTCCTTGTATCCTTATCATTGTACCGCGGAAATCCGTTTTGTAAAGAGCGCGGGGCGAATTTACGGGGCACTGCGCAGAAAAAAGAGAGAGCGGCGGGAGGCTTTGGCGCCTGGCGAAGCAAATCGAAGCAGCTGTTTTGCGACGAACAGCTGCTTCGATTTTTTGCGATTTCTCAAGCCTCTGGGATTTCGTAGATGTTAATATGGTTGCCGGCGGGATCTTTCATGCGGAACATTTTCCAGCCGTAGGGGCGGACGAAGGGCTCCATGGTGATCTCCAGTGCGCAGATACCCTGGATGCGCGCATAGAACGAGTCGAGATTCTCCACTTGAAGCTGAAAATGGACGGGGCCGTATTCAGGGAAGGGATCTTCCTGGCAAAGAAGAACCAGAACGCCGCCGGCAATACGGTATTTCAGTCCGCGGTCGGTGATTCCGTCATCCCAACCGTAAAACGGCTCCAGGCCGAGGACGTACTGGTAGAAGGCCTTGCACGCCTCATAGTGGCTGGTGTCAGTGTAGATCAATAATTGAAAATCCTGGAATGCTGCCATGCAAGTGCCTCCTTACTGAAACTGGTGATTGATGGACTGCATCCGCGCGGCACATTCCTGCAGGACGGCCTGCTCATCGATCGTTTTCAGAGCACGGCGCTCCATAATCAGCTTGCCGTCAATGATGCTGTCTTCCACGTCCTGGGCGGTTACGGTGTCCAAAATTGCGGTTGTTCGGTTATTTGTGGGGAAAATATGGGGACGCGACATCTGGATGGTAATCAAATCTGCGATGCAGCCCTCCTCTACGCGGCCGAGGCAATCTTCCATTCCCAGGGCGGCGGCACCGCCCTTTGTCGGAAGGGCAAGTGTGGTTTTTACCGGCATGACAACCGGATCAAAGGCGGGGAGGCCGTAGTAGCTGATCAGAGAGGCGCGCAGGAGGCGCATTTCTTCAAAGAGGTCTACGCTGTTGTAGGCCGCGCCGTCGCTGCCAAGGCCGACATAACAGCCGGACTCCAGAAGGGTTGGCGTTTTGGGGAAGCCGTGGTTGATGAGATTTGCAAAGGGACAATGAATGAGCTTTACCCGGTATTTGGACAAGAGGGTGATGTCATGCTCAGAGAGCGCGACGTTATGCGCCGTGACCAGACGGGGACCGAGCATGCCGACCTTTTCCATCAGCTCCACGGGGCGCAGCTTGTAATTTTGCAGGCAGAAGCTGACCTCATTCCGATGCTCGCAGAGATGGGCGTGAATTCCGGTGTTTCGGGCATGCGCGTGCTCTGCAATCGCTTCCATGAATGCGGGCGTGCAGGTCATCACCTGACGCATCCCGTAATAGACCTGGATCCGGCCGTCACCGGCGCCCTGATAGGCGTCATAGAGCGCATCGTTGCGCTCGAGCGCTTCCTCCTTGGTTTCCAGCATCTGCGGCGTGATCTCACGGCCGCTGTCCATCATGGAACGGGCGACGGCGGCGCGCATGCCGGTCTCAACGGCGGCCTGGATTGTGCGTTCCATAAAGCGGCCGCCGGACTCGGCGAAGCCGGTGATGCCGGCTTTGATCGCCTGGATGCAGTAGAGAAGGGCGCTGTAGTAGACGTCATCGGAACGGAGCGTACTTTCAAACGGAACCAGAAAACGTGTCCAGATCATGGGATACTCGTCGGCCAGTCTTCCGCGAAGCAGCTGCTGGCTGGTATGCGTATGCCCGTCGACCAAGCCGGGCATGGTGAGCTTGCCGGTGCAGTCCAGCACCTGCGCCGCCAGGGAATCCGGAATGACGTCGGCTGTAATACGGGCAATTCTGCGATCCTTGATTGCAAGATACTGACCTTCAGTAACGTTGCCGTCGGGATTCAAAATCATGGTATTTTTGAGCAAAAGATCGTACTTCATGGGAAAAACACTCCAGAAACAAGTCTGTTTGTGGGCTGCATTCGCAGCCCACAGGAACGAACGCCGAAAATCAGTTCAAAGAGCCGTTGACGCCCTGAACCAGGAAGTTGAAGTTGTTGATTTCCTCGAACGTGGGGACTACGCCCGCCGCAATGACCTCGTTGCCGTCCTGGTCATAGACCGGGCCCTCGAACACATGGAAGGTGCCGTCCAGAATCTGCTGCTTCACTGCGTCAACCTGGCTGCGGATTTCTTCGGAAACGGAGTCGCCGTAGGTGCCGAGATCCTCGAGACCCACGTCCATGGAACCGATCACGGACACGGTCTCATACTCGCCGTCGATGGCCTTCTTGATGTATTCGAGCCAGCCTTCGGGGGAGTTGACGCAGGCGGACAGCCACGTTTCGGGATCCAGCTCGTAGGCGTCCGAGTTGCAGCCGAAGCAGTGGATGCCGTTCGCTGCGCAGATCTCCACGATGGTCTTGATGGTGTCCTGGAAGGGGGCGATGATGTCGGCGCCGTCGTTGATGAGCTGGTTGCAGCTGGTGGTCTGGAGGCCGGTATCGTCCCAGCTGCCGGTGAAGACGACGTTGACGGCAACGTCTTCGTTTACAGACTGTGCGCCGAGGGTGAAAGCGTCGATGGCGACGATGACGTCGGGGATGGGAATGGAGGCCACAAAGCCGATGGTATTCGTCTTGGTGTAAAGACCGGCGAGGACGCCTTCCAGATACCAGATATCCTGGATCGTTCCGTGCAGGACGGAGAAGTTGTCACCGACATAGTCGGTCAGCGGGATGGAATAGAATGCAACTTCGGGATGGCGGTTTGCGACGTTCTTGCTGTACTCCAGATAGCCGAACTGCGTGGGGATGATGACGCCGCAGCCCTGGGAGATCAGCTCTTCGATGACGCCCTCGACTTCGGAGTTCTGCGGAACGTTTTCCTTCAAAACCACCGCGACGCCGAGCTCAGACTCGATTCTCTGGGCCAGCTGGTAGAAACCGAAATTAAAGCCATAGTCGTCTTTGCTGCCGCCGAGCACAATGCCGACCTTCGAGGTGCCTTCGCCGGGCTTTTTATCCGCCGAGGAATCAGGAGCGGCAGAATCGGAAGCGGCAGAATCGGAAGCGGCGGAGGGGGCGCTGTCGCTGCCGGCGGTGTTGCTGCTGCATGCGGCCAGGGCCAGAAGCAGACAGACGGAGAGAAGAATTGCGAGAAGTTTTTTCATTTCGATTTCTCCTTTGAGTTGGGTTTTATTTGTCCGGCAGGGGCGTTACTCCATGCCGGTACTTACGACTTTGATTTTCTCGGGCATGCTGGGCTTTTTGGCCGTGGAGATGACGGCCAGCGCGGCGAGCGTGAGAAGGTAGGGGAGCATCATGGTGAAATACATGGAGATCGCGACCCCCTTGACCTGCAGGTAGACGATCAGGGCCTGCGCAAGGCCGAAGAGATAGGCGGCCATATAGGAGCGCAGCGGCTTCCAGGAGCAGAGAATGACGAGTGCGGAGGCGATAAAGCCGCGGCCATTGATCATGTCGTTTGCCCAGCCGAGCGTATAGATGCAGCTCATCTGCGCGCCGCCGATTCCGGCAAGGACACCTGCAAAGACGACCGCGCCGTATTGCAGCAGGCGGGGATTGTAGCCATAGGCGCGGGTCACTTCCGGCTGCTCACCGACGGAGCAGACCAAAAGGCCCAGCTTGGTCTTTGTCAGCACCCACCACACGAGAACCGGGAGCACGAAGGAGAGATAGGTCAGGATATCCTGATTGAACAGGGCATTGCCGATCAGCGGGAGCTTGCAGAGGCCGGGAATCGCGTAGGTGAGACTTTTCCGAAAGGTAACGCCCAACAGGTTTCTGCCATAGAAGGCGGTAAGTCCCTGCGCAAGGAACATCAGAACAAATCCGGAAGTCATCATGTTGGTCTTGCGGTCAATGACGAGAAACGCCTGAATCAGCCCGACAAGGCCACCCACCAGCATGGCGGCAAGCGTAGCCAGGATCATACTGTTTGTAGAATATGCGACACCAAAGCCAATGCAGGCACCCACCAGCATACTGCCCTCTACGCTTAAACTGATGACACCGGCACGCTGGCTGACCATGTCACCAAGGAGGGCATACATGATGGGGGTACCGGCCGCGATCATGTTTACGAGAATGACGGATAGGTCACGCATTCTTTTTTCTCCTTCCGAAAGCCATAATTGTCAAAAGAACAAACATCATCAAAATCTGAATGGAGGCCGAGGGGAGGCCCGTGTTGATCTCCATGGCATTGCCCGCAACGGTAAGCCCCGCGATCAGGAAGGCGGACAGGATGGCGAGGAGGGGGTTGTTCCCCACGATTCCGGCCGCCAGAAAACCGAAAAAGCCCATATTTGCGCCGGAATCAACGCGCATCCTGCCCTCAACGCCAACGATGAGGATGGCGCCGGCCAGGCCCGCAAAGGCGCCGGAGGCGGTGAACAGAAGCGACTGGATCTTTTTGACATGCAGACCGGAATACAGCGCGGCGCGCGTGTTTCCGCCGATGGTTTGGATCAGAAAACCGAATTTTGTCTTCCGCAGGACATACCACACGGCAAAGGCTGCGGCGAGGGAAATCAGAATGCCGATATTTGCGCGCGTCCCGAACAGGGAGCGGAACCGCAGCTGAGAGGCAACCTCGCTTGTCTGCGGATAGTTCCAGCCTTTCGCGTCTTTCAGAATGCCGAAAAGCAAAAAGGAGATGAAATAGGTGGCGATGTAATTCATCAAAATGGAGCAGAGCGTTTCGTTCATGCGCAGCTTCATTTTGAAAAGCACGGCAATGCCAGCCCAAATGCCGCCGCCGATCATTCCGCTGAGAAGCATGAGCGGGATGCCGATGGGAGCGGGAAGATGGCTTAAAACGGTAGTGCCGGCGACGGCGGTTGCAAGCGCACCGATTGCCATCTGTCCCTCGCCGCCGGCGTTTGCCATCCCGACGCGGTAGGGGAGGATTGCGGTAAGGGAGGTCAGGATCAGGAAGGTTGCTTTGACGATCACTTCGCCGAACCCATAGCGGCTTCCGAAAACGGCATTCAAAATGACGCCGTAAGTGGCAATAGGATTTTTGCCTTCCGTGATCAGCAGAAACCCGAAGGCTGTGACCGGGAGAATGACGGAGAGCAGAATGCGGATCAGCGGATGGCCGAGTGCCGTTTTGGCGCGAGAGGAGAGGGAATTAGGCATGGATTTCTTCTCCTTTCAGCATCAGTTTGCCGATTTCATTGAGATCGGCGGTATTGGAGTCGAACGGGCCGTAGGCACAGTGGCCCGAGAGGACAAGCAGCTCGTCCGACAGTTCGGCCAGCTCCGGCAGGTCTTCGGAAATCAGAAGAACCGCGGTGCCGCCATTGCGAAGACGCAGGAGCGTCTCATGGACAACGGCGACGGTGGCCACGTCCAGACCGCGGCTTGGATAGCAGGCGACCAAAACGGACGGGTTGGAAATGACGGCGCGTGCGAAGGTCATCCGCTGGACATTTCCGCCGGAGAGCGTCCCGGCAAGACGGTTGGCATCGGGCACGTTCAAATCCTTGATTTCCGGGTGGGAGGAGAATGCCTCCTCGACGGCCTTCCAGTCAATGTTGACGCCCTTTTTCTTGGCAGGCAGGCCGGCAAGAACCATGTTTTGCAGGACGGTGAAGCCGGCAACCACATTGTCGTGCAGCGGATCCTCCGTCACCATACGAAATCCCAGCGCGATTCGCTTTTCGGGGTCGGCGGAAGTAATGTCGGCGGAGCCGAACAAGATCGAGCCGCCGCTGATTTTACGAACGCCGAAGACACTTTCGGCAAGTTCGCGCTGGCCGTTGCCGGAGATACCGGCGATACCGACGATCCGGCCGCGTGGGAGCTCGAAATTCACATCGTGCAGGATCCGCTGGTTGTGATCATCCAAAACGGAGACGTCTTTTAGCCGGAGCGCGGGGAGCGCCGGGAACGAAACGGCTTCTCTTGCGGCGTGAATGTTCATCCTGGAGAGATCTTCTCCGAGCATGAGTCGGATGATTTTGTCCCGGTCGAATCCGGCTTCCCGTGTGATGCTGGCGGTAATTTTTCCGGCACGCAGAATCGTGATCTGATCTGCAACCGTTACAATTTCGTTGAGCTTGTGTGTGATGAATACGATCGCATAGCCTTTGTTTTTGAAGCGGAGCAGCATATCCAGGAAGCTGTTGATCTCATGGGGCGCCAAAACGGAGGTCGGCTCGTCAAAGATCATGACGCGGGTTCCGTCGTTGATGAGAACCTTGATAATCTCAATATGCTGCCGCTGCCCCAGATCCAGCTTCCAGACCTCCTGGTCGGGATCGACGCCGAGGTGATATTCCTCGGAAATTTCCAGAATTCGTTTGCGGAGCAGCTGCTTTTTCATGACGAAGCCGCTGTTTGTCAGAGAAATGAAAATATTTTCCAGAACGGTAAAGGCGGGGATCAAACGGAAATCCTGAAAAACCATACGAATGCCCTTTGCGATTGCTGTGGAGGCATCCCAACTGGTCATTTCTTCTCCGTCAACAATGATTTTGCCGGAGGTCGGTGTGTAGACGCCGTAGAGCATCTTCATAAGTGTGCTCTTGCCGGCGCCGTTTTCGCCCGCGATGGCGTGGATTTTGCCGGGTTCGATGGAGATATTCAGACGATCGTTTGCAATCAGTGAGCCAAAGCGGATCGTCAGATCCCGTGTTTCAATGATTGGTTTCATCAGTCACTCACTTTCTCATTCGCAGATCAGAATGTAATTTCCATCCGGATCCTTGAGGGCAAATTCCCGCTGGCCCAGTTCGTTGCGATAGAGCGGGCGAACCATCTGTGCTTTGGGATTGGCGGACAGCTTTGCACAGCACGCATCAAAGTCCACCGCATACAGCCGGATGGTGGCAAAGCCCTGGTTGGTCAGGGGGATGCGATGCAGATTTTCAATGTATGCTTCGCCGCCGGCCACCTGGTATTTAAAACCCTTATCCCCTTCGCATTCGTTCCATTGATAGACACAGGGCATTTCCAAAACATTCGTGTAAAAGTCATAAGTTGCATCCAGATCATCCACAAACAGAACGGTGCGGAATTCATCTTTGAAGAACGCGCCCTTTACGCTGTCTTTTGTGTAGGGACGGACGTTCTGCTCATAGGCAACGACAAAGGTCGCGTTGCCGGCCGGATCGCGCATCTGGAAGGAGCGCGCGTGGAAATACTTGTCTTCGATGGGGTCAAAGAGATCCATGCCGCCGATCTTCTGAAGCGCGGAATATAGTCCGTTGATATCCGCGGCTTCCATCCAAAAAGAAGTCGGCCCCTGCGGAAGCGTCTTGTCCTGTTCATGAAGCTCGATGCTCCCGCCGCCGGTGACGGAATATCTGGCGCGGCGATTGCCTTCGAGGTCGGCCCATTCCTGCGTTTTGACCAGCCCAAGGCGATCTTCATAAAAGGCACGAACCTCGTCAAAATCGGAAACGGGCAGAATGCCGGTCAAGCCCTGATGAAACAAACCCATATAACACCTCAACCTTTCTCAATGATGACGTAGTTGCCGTCAGGATCTTGTATTGTAAAATGAAAACCGTCAAATGCGAAGACAACAGCATCAGGGGCAAGGGAAGCAATGCGGTCATATTCTGATTTCACGTTAGAATTTCTCAGAACGATCGTTCCCTGCTTCTGAACGGACAGAGGTTCGCGGAACAATGTTTCGATGAAGCACTTGCTGCCGGGCGTAATTTCATACTTAAACCCACGATCTCCGCGGTTTTCTTCCCAATGGTAAACATCTTTAAGACCAAGAAGTTCGGTGTAAAACCGATAGCAGGCGCTCAGGTTTTTTACATAAAGGACGACGCGGAATTCTTCTTTTGCATAGAGCGCGGCGGAAGCAAGCCGGGCCGGATCCGTCAGATCTGTGCGGTAGTTGATGATACAGGTGATATTGCCGGCGGGATCTGTGACCTGGAATTCACGGGAGCCGTAGTAGGTGTCCCGGAGGTCGACCAGAAGCTGCAGGCCATGCTGCGCGTGAACCGTTTCATAGACGTGATCGACGTGGTTTGCTTTCACCCAAAATGCGGCGGGGCCGACGGCATAGGCCGGGCTGCTTTGCACAACTTCCATATGCCCCGCGCGGCCGAGCGCGAACGAGCGCGCGCCCTCTTTCGGGAACAGAAGTATTTTTTCGTAGTATGCAGCGGTTTCCTCGGGATTCTTGCACGGAAGGATCCCTTTGAGATAATCCAGATACAAAATCGCGCCCTCCAATCCGTGTTTTCCTGTGACGATGCTATTATAGGGGATCTCCGGCTTCTTCGGAAGAACGAATAACCGATGCTTAAATATCGCTTTTTTATATAGCTACCATCGAACTTTTAGAAAGAAATGTGGAGAAGCGCCAAATGATCGTTCTGAGAATTGTTCAAAATGCCAACATCCGAAAACCACTGCGAAAATCTCCGTCCGTGCCTCGGTGTGAAAGGTAAGTCGCACCGCAAGGGGAAAAGCTGCGGTGCAGCGCTCTCGGATCCTGGCAATACAGTTTGCGTGTTTCGGGATTTTGGGTACTGCACCGATGGAAATGGGCTGTGAGGTTCCGTCGGTTTCGACAAGCGATGCACGCAGCGGGCTTGGAATTTATGCGGATGATACAATCATTTGCCGCAGGCAAACTTTTTGCTTGAAAATTGAAGAAACGGGCGCTAGAATCGTAGCATCTCAAAGAAAGGGAACGATTGAAATGGCGTGGATCGCGAGAGGCTGCAGGATGAACCATTTTGCAGAGGGATCGTGCGCTGCTTTCGAATGCTTCGAGGGATTGCTCTGCCAGAACGACTCAGGACGCCTGTATGGCGTCCTTTTTTGATACGCGCGGTCTGACAGAATCGCAAACAGACCGGATGAGAAAGGATGCGTAGAATATGAGCAGGAAGAGAATGCTTGGTGTAATCGGTTTTGGACATGTGGGCGCGCATGTTGCGTAGGCTCTGGCTGTGCAGGGCATTGCCGATGAGCTGATCCTGGTTGATCAGAATGAGAAAAAACTTTCCGGTGAAGTACAGGATTTGCGCGATGCGGCGGCCTATTTGCCGCACAGGGTCACGGTGCGCACAGGTGGCTTTCAGGAGCTTGGCGCGTGCGATGTGATCGTCGACTGTGTGGGGAAGATCGAGCTGCTGCTTGAGAGCCATGACCGGCTGACAGAAATGGACTATACGATCCCGGCGGTGCGCGGATATGCACACAAGATCCGGGAGAGCGGGTTTGACGGAGTGCTCATCAACATCACAAATCCCTGCGATATCGTGACCCGCGAACTGGCGAGGGAGCTTGGACTGCCGCGGGGCCGTGTATTTGGCACCGGCACGGGGCCGGATACCTCCCGACTGCTGAGCGCGCTTGCGCGGCAGACCGGGATTGCCCACAAGTCCATCACCTGCTATATGCTGGGCGAACACGGGAACCAGCAATTTGCACCGTGGTCCTGCGTGAGCTTCCGCGGGATGCCGCTGGACGTCTGGGCGAAAAGCGATGAACGCTTCCGCTTTGACCGGGCTGCACTCCAAAAGGAGTCCATCGGCGGCTGGGTTACCTTTGCCGGCAAGCAATGCACGGAATATGGCATTGCGACAACGGCGGCACGGATGGCACACATCGTTTTGCACGATGAAAAGGCCATTATGCCGGCCAGCGCGGAGCTTTGCGGAGAGTATGGCGAGAAGGGGCTGCTTGCCGGTGTGCCCTGTGTGATCGGAGCGAATGGCGTGGAGCAGGTGATTGAGCTTCCACTCAGCGCGGCAGAATTGGCCCAGTTCCACAGCTGCTGCGAGGGGATTCGCAAAAATATGGAGCATTTGAAGGAAATCTGACAGGAGGTATTGATATGAATATTCGCGTTGAAAGAAATCCCAAGCATGGGATGATGCCGCCCTCTGACCAATTGGGCTTTGGCTCGGTTTTCACGGACCACATGTTTCTGATGGACTATACCGATCAGGCAGGATGGCACGACGCGCGCATTGTGCCCTTTGGGCCAATCAGCATTTCTCCGGCGGCAAGCGTTCTGCATTATGGCACGGAGGTTTTTGAGGGACTGAAGGCGTATCGCCGCCCGGATGGACAGGTGCAGCTTTTCCGGCCCTGGGAAAACGTTGCGAGGCTGAATCGCTCCTGCGACCGGCTGGGACTGCCGCGCATCGATGAGGATGACGGGCTTCAGGCGATCCGGGAGCTGGTAAAGGTGGACGCGGATTGGGTTCCGGCCGATCCGGGTACGTCGCTCTATATCCGTCCGTTCCTGTATTCCACGGATCCCACGCTGGCATTGCATGGCGTGCATGAGGCGACGTTTGCAATCATTTTGTCCCCGTCGGGGAGCTATTTCAAAAACGGACTGCAGCCGGTGCCGATCATGGTCGAGACAGAGGATGTGCGTGCGGTGCGCGGGGGAACAGGCGAAGCCAAATGCGGCGGAAACTATGCCGCGGCCAACCGCGCGGGCGACCGGGCAATCGAGAAGGGCTATTCGCAGGTGCTGTGGCTGGACGGCGTGGAACGCAAATACGTCGAAGAGGGCGGCGGGATGAACGTCATGTTCAAAATCAACGGGACCGTCGTCACACCGATGCTGACCGGCTCGATCCTGCGGGGCGTGACCAGAAAGTCCTGTATCGAGCTGCTGAAGAGCTGGGGCGTTCCGGTCGAGGAACGGCTGCTCAGCGTGGATGAGCTGTTCGAAGCGGCAAAAAACGGTACACTGGAGGAAGCGTGGTGTGTCGGTACGGCGGCGGTCATTTCGCCAATCGGGGAACTGGCATGGAATGACGAAACGTATGCGGTCAATCAGAACCGGATCGGCGCACTGTCGCAGAAGCTCTATGACGAGCTGACCGGGATCCAGTGGGGGACAAGGCCAGATCCGTTTGGCTGGACTTGCATCGTATAACGGTATCCTACGTCCCGGCATCCGGGAAGGAGGCCGGGACGGCTTTTTTCGTCATGCAGGTAGGGGCGGATGAAAGGAAAGACAAATGCTGCTTCCGGCCAGATCAAGCACGTTTTTGAAGCGGAGATTCTCACTGTCCTCCCTCGCAAAAGAGCACTGTGCAGCCGCAGCCTTCCTCGGAAGCGGCTGTTTTGGATACAAAAATCCCGCCGTCTCAAGAAAACGGCGGGATTTTGCGCATCATGACGAAAGAAAACAAAAATGCGAAAATTTGAATAAAACGGATCGTCGAACAGCTGTCTGCAATCAGCCGCTTGCAGGAAAGAGCGCCTTTGCCCGATTTTGAAGGGGGGACAGGGGAGGGACGCTCTGGCCGCCGCGCGCGGCGGTTCCCGGAAGTTGGTCGGATATTTTTAGTGAACGTTTCAAAGCATTTTAGAGCCGTTCCACTCGGAAAATTTCACAGCGGCATCGTTTCCGGCCCTGATAAATCCAACTAAACTGTACCCCAAGAAGTGGACAAGGAAAAGACCCATAGCGGCGCGAAACATGGTATACTGAAGGCAGGAAGAAGGAGATGGCTACCGTTTGTGGGAACCGATCTCGCGGCAGTGCTGTTCGCCGTACTTCACAGGACGCTCACAGTACTCCGCGCTCACGCGCCCGGTCTGTGGACCCAGCGATCGCGTATGCTCCGTGCTGAATCTATGGTAGCGTGGTAAATGACGGTCTGCAAAAGCTTTGTGTGTATACAGACGAACTGATAGTCGTTCGGAAAGATGTTGCCGACAAAGACGTGAACAAAGCGGCATGGGAGGCCATGCGCAGAATCATTGACCAGCTGGAGTATTGAAAATCCATCGGAGTTGTTCATCAGAAACTGCTGGAGTTTGCGATGGAACTGCGTACGGTCAATGGCAAAAAGCAGTATGGGTACCTCAAAAAGCCGCTGAAAGATGTGCTGGATTTCATCGTGGATGAACTTGAAAAGATGCCGGAGGTAGCAACGTATTATTCCATCTGGAATGACCTGCGTGATACGCTAGAAAGTTACTACAAAAGCAGGTCCGGACAAGCACAATCCGCTTTCGCAGCAGAAAGAATTTCGCGCAATCAAGAACGTCATGATTCAAGAAGCGGCGCATTTGCGCTTTCAGCTCGAAGATTCTTTTGCACAGACTTCTACAAATCCGACACTTGCAGGTGAAAATACTCTATCCGCAGCTTCTCACCAAGCGCGTCTTCCATCCGAATATCTTTTGAGTTCAAGCGTCAAATTGTTTCACCAGATGAGGCAAGTTTTCCACGACACCGCCGCGCCACCCAGCAACCCGATGGGCATCTGCGTGGACTCCAAACGCCGTAAAAATCTCATGCAGAAGCGGGCGACGATAGGACATAAGCAGGATGCCCATGGGCAGCCGCAGAGCAGTTTTGAGTAATTTGTCGTACAAATTGCACTTTTAACAGAAAAGAAAGGGAGGTAAACAGAGCGTTTTTTTGCATATATCCAAAGATTTTTTGGGATAGCCGGTTTGCGTTGACGATGCCTAAATACGCTGGTATTATGCAAGCAGGAATTATATGAAATGCTAAGTAGGGGATGCTATGAGCCAAGTTGAACATCGCACAGAGCGGAGCTTTGCAATCAAAGGGACGCTGGTTTTTACCGCACAGCGGGATCAATTTACCATCATGGAAGACGCATATCTGGTCTGCGATGGAAAAAAAGTTGCAGGGGCTTATTCAGCGTTGCCAGAGCAATATCGTCAAATTAAGGTTCTGGATGCAAGCGGGAAATTTGTGATTCCCGGAACATGCGACATCCACGTTCACGCCTCACAAGCACCCTTTCAAGGTATTGGGCAGAATATTGAAAACGGTCAATGGAACACATGGTTTGACCGATATGCGTTCCCGGACGAGTCCAGATTCAACGATCCAGCGTATGCGGAACTGACCTACACTCGCTTTGCGAAGTCGCTGCTTGCTACACCGACGACGCGCCTGTGTGCCTATGCCACGACCAGCCGCACAGCGACAGAGACTCTCATGAAAGCTCTGGCAAAGTTCGGCTTTGCAGGCTACGTTGGGAAAGTCAATATGGATCGAAACTGTGCAGCCGGACTGCTGGAAACAACAGAGGAAACAATTGCACAGACCCGCCTTTGGCTGGAGGAAACGAAAGACGGTGTTGGTGCAATCTACCCGATCCTCACACCGCGTTATTTCCCGAGTTGTACGGAAAGCTGTTTAGAGCAACTGGGAAAACTTGCCGAGGAATACCATGTTCCAGTACAGTCGCACCTTTCAGAGGGGCTGGATGAAATTGACTGGGTGCACGAGCTTGCACCGGATCTTGATTATTATGCGCAGGCCTATGACCGTGCTGGTTTGCTTGGACCGCATACACAGGCTGTGATGGCGCACTGCGTTTTTTCCTCCCCCGAAGAGGTGGAAACGCTGAAAAGACGCAATGTGCTGGTAGCACATTGTCCACAGTCGAATATGAACAGTTGCGGCTGCGCAGCACCAATCATGGACTATCTCGATGCTGGAATTGCAGTCGGACTGGGCACGGATGTCGGCGGCGGCAATACCCTGAATATGTTCCGAACGATCTTTGAAGCGATTTTGGCGTCCAAAGTCTTTTGGGCTTCCAAAAACAGCGCGCGCAATATGGATCAGCGGAAAGTTTTGTCTCTGCCCAATGCGTTTTATCTTGCAACAAAAGGCGGCGGCGTACTCTGGAAAAGCGGGAGCTTTGAACCGGGATATTGCTTTGATGCGGTGATTCTGGATGACAGCCGCTTCTGCGACGGCGTGCAGCGGACACCGTATGAGCGGATAGAACGGTTAATTACCAGGTCGGATGATCGAGACATCTGTGCAAAATATATTGACGGCGTCTGTGTCTACAAAAAAGGAGAATAAGAACATGACAGCATTTACAGGAGACATTCAAATCCTTCTATACACCGAAGAGGAAAAATTTTCTGTCTGCCGGGACTTCTATCAAACGCTGCTCGGACAGAAGCCATATTACAGTTGGAACGAAAGCGCGCAGGATTGCGGCGCAAAGTTCCGGGCTGGTCGCGGTACAATCAGCGTACTCTGTCAGGCACATGACAGAAAGACCGGCCCTGTGATCGTCAATCTGGAAACCGAAGATGTCGATCAGACCTATCGGGAGCTTACGGCCACCGATGGCATCCGGATTGTGAGCAAGCCTGTCACACAGAGCTACGGTACAAGGTATTTTGCTGTTGAGGATCCATGCGGGAACCGGATCAACCTGTATCACAGCAATCACTGAGTTCAGACGATCCTGCGGTTCAGCTGATACTTGATATAGTCTGTGTCCGAGTAAATCTGCGAACTGATAAACGGTTCATTGTGATTATCCAGACACATGCTGCTCAGAAAGAGCAGCGGATGCTGCTTGTCCTCGAGCAGGGATTCAAGGAACGGGTAGTCTTCCGGTTGGGCAACGGAGATTGTGGTTTCGTCCTGACATGCGGCGCGGCCGGTTGCGAGAAAAAGGAAAAGCCGCAGATCGGTATTGTTTGACCCAAGCAGCTGTACACACTGACCTTCCGAGAGGAAGGCCAGCGGGAAACTGTCTTCAGCCAGTACACAAAAATGTTCATCTGCCGTGTACAGGCAGCGCCGGGTGAGGATCCGATCTTCTTCACCGATGTGAAAACGGGTGGAGAAGAACGTCCCGGCACGTTGCTGTA
>OIWS01001600.1_pt1 | contig 21864 bp, 23 predicted proteins | sample 1587611 | NCBI WGS metagenome assembly OIWS01 (sample SAMEA3888919, study PRJEB22519) | human gut metagenome | biome: human gut; feature: human-associated habitat; material: faeces | place: Denmark | collected 2010 | reverse complement strand
TGAAAGCCGGCAATGCGGTCGACGACATGATCGAGCAGCTGCTGCCGCTTCTCGACGACGGCGATATTTTAATTGACGGCGGCAACTCCCATTTCCCGGACACGATCCGCAGAACAAAATACGTGGAAAGCCGCGGCAAGCTCTACATCGGCACCGGCGTATCCGGCGGTGAAGAGGGCGCGCTCAAGGGACCGAGTATGATGCCGGGCGGTTCTCCCGCTGCATGGCAATACGTCAAGCCGATTTTCCAGGCCATCTGCGCGAAGGTGGAGGACGGCTCACCGTGCTGCGACTGGGTCGGAGAAAACGGCGCGGGACATTTCGTGAAAATGGTGCATAACGGCATTGAGTACGGCGATATGCAGCTCATCTGCGAGGCCTATCAGCTGATGCGCGATCTGCTCGGTATGTCGGATGATGAAATGCACGAGGTCTTCGCCGCGTGGAACAAGACGGAGCTCGACTCGTATCTCATTGAAATTACCCGCGACATTCTCGCGTATAAGGATACCGACGGTGAACCGATTGTAGAAAAGATTCTCGACACTGCGGGCCAGAAAGGCACCGGCAAGTGGACGGGGATCGCCGCGCTGGACGAGGGCGTGCCGCTGACGCTGATCGGAGAAGCAGTCTTCGCTCGCTGCCTGTCCGCGATGAAAGACGAGCGTGTGGAAGCATCGAAGGAATATGTCCACGCAATTCCGGCCTTTCCCGGCGACAAGCAAGAGATGGTCGAAGCCATCCGGCAGGCGCTCTATGCCTCCAAGATCATCTCCTACGCGCAGGGCTACACCCTCATGCGCACGGCGGCCAAGACCTACGGCTGGAACTTAAATTACGGCGGCATTGCCCTCATGTGGCGCGGCGGCTGTATCATCCGGTCTGTGTTCCTCGGCAAGATCAAGGAAGCGTATGACAAAAATCCGGAGCTGTCGAATCTCCTGCTCGACCCGTATTTCAAGGAGACGATGGAAAAACTCATTCCCGCATGGCGCAAGGTCGCAGCGGCAGCTGTGCAGTACGGCGTTCCCGCGCCCGCAATGACGGCGGCGCTCAGCTACTTCGACGGCTACACCACTGAGCGTCTGCCCGCAAATCTCTTACAGGCGCAGCGCGACTATTTCGGTGCACATACCTATGAGCGGCTCGATAGCCCCAGAGGCGAGTTCTTCCACACCAACTGGACCGGCCACGGCGGCAATACCGCCGCGAGCACCTACAACGCATAAATGAACCGCTGCTGGTTTCGAAAAAGACCACCACCCAATTTGGGCGGTGGCCTTTTTTTACAATGATTTTACGTTCTGCTGCGCCCTGGCTTTACACAGTTCTGGTATACTGGCCGGCGTACAGAAAAGAGGAACAGCATGGAAATACGATTGGAGAACATCACAAAGAGTTTTGAAAAAAAGCAGGTCATAAGGCCGACATCTCTCACAATCAAAAGCGGCGGCTTTACGACGCTCCTTGGCCCTTCCGGCTGCGGAAAGACGACGCTTCTGCGCATGCTCGCGGGGCTGGAAACGCCGGATGATGGCGAGATCTATTTTGACGGCACGTGCGTATTTTCCCGGGAGAAGCGAATCAATCTGCCGCCGGAAAAGCGAGGCCTTGGCTTTGTGTTTCAGGATTTTGCGCTCTGGCCGCATATGACGGTGTTTGAAAACGTTGCGTTCGGCCTGCGCGCGAGAAAAGATACGAAGGACCTTCAGACCAGAGTACGCGAGGCGCTGCGCGTGGTGCATCTGGAGGATTTTGAAGTGCGCTAGCAAGCGAAATGTGTCGGTTAGATCAAAGCTTGTTCCGCAAATATACAATTGGCAACAAAATATCAAGATAAGCGGCATTCTTGCTCTGCGCAAAAGTGCCGCTCATTTTCTCAACTTTCTCTATCAGCTTTTTTAATAGTGCGAACTGCATAGATTGACGCACCGACAACGGTCCCTGCCAGTAAACTGCAAATTCTAACTAATTGGCCAAGGGTTAACCATTCGTTCGTACCCAAAAAATTTGTTATTCCAATGATCAATAGTGATGCGATAATGGATATTTTCAACGACATGTTAACTTTTCCTATCATGCCTCGCCATTCTCCCACAGCGTAACTTTATAGGCAATCCTGCTAACGGATGTGCCTGCGTAGTCTGCTTGCGGCCATAATTCCATGTCATACATGAGAACACTCTTCTCGATTGTTACAAAAGCGCCTTTATTTTTGTGCACATATTGATTCTCCTTATAAGAAGCGCACATGGAATGTGGATCATAGCTCTGGAAACTAGCAAGAATATCCAGGAAGACAACTGCATCATCATTGATGTTCCTGGAAAGGGAAGATGTTGCAAATGCCATTGTAGGAAGCGAGAACACCATTACCAACGTCAAGCACAGACTCACAATTCGTTTCATAAATACCCCTTTCTCTTAATAATTCACATATCCGGACACGCTGACTGCCTTGGACGAATTATTCTGCACCGCAAAAGTATAGTTTCCACGTTCGTCAACTTTGATTGTCTCATCAAAGCTTCCGTCGTCGGCATTGAGATAATAGAAATATCCGTCCGGTGCGATCAGGCCAAAATCTACGCTTGCAGAAAACGGTGTATATGTTGCCTTGATTGTCACGGTCTCTCCTGCTTCCAGCGGGAAACTACTGCTCGCTTTTACGAGCGCTCCACCGGGGACCTCCATGCTGAACCGTCCCGTTGCGCGGGCAACATTCGCTTTCGTGTGCGGCTCTGACTCTGCGGCCATAGCGGTCATACTGACACTAATTTAGCAGATCACGAGGACCAGCAGCAGAGAAAAGAATTATTTTGCTTTCAAATCGTTTCTTCACCTCCAATCACCACTCTAAATCAAATTCTGTCGCTGCGTTCGGCTCCACCACCCTCCTTTGAATATCGTCGATCGGAATGCAATTGTCTTGGCTTCCAGTGTGCGTCCATATGAAAATAGCTGCGATCAAAGCGAACAGCGCCAGCACAATAGCGGCCCATTTTGCTATGCTTTTCTTCCGCTGTTTTGCCTGTTCTGCTGGTTCCGATTCCGGACATGTATATGCTGTCAGCTTGTCAGGGACAGGCTCATCTGTGCCGCTGCACAGCCAATCCAGCGACACGGTATAGATTTTTGCCAGCGCAGACAGTTTATCCGTGGAAGGCCGCGACTGTCCGCTCTCCCAGAGGGAGACGGCCTGCCGGGATACATTCAGCTTTTCGGCGCTGTCTGCCTGCGTCAGTCCGGCCGCTTTTCGCGCCTGTGTCAGTTTTTCAGCAAGTGTCATATGTTTCTCTCCTGTCTGATTGTATGAAATAGCGCAATTTTTGTAAACCAAGAACTGCTTGCTTTTGCGCAAGTATCGCTTGCTCTTTGAATCATTTCGCAAATTCAAATGGTAGTTAATTAACATAACACCATTATAAGAAAATAACAGAGGAAGTCAAGGAGGAAGCCAGAAGCCGCCCGGCACGAACAAAGCTGTCGATTGCCGGACAAATCGGCGCGTGGCTGTGGGTCGCGTTCGTGGTGCTGATCGCCATCGGCGTTCCGTCTTTTCATGTATCTCATCAGGCTCCGCGGCCGGAAACTTCACGCTGGACCACTACAAAGAGCTTTTGCAGACACCGAAGGCACTCGCGTCCATCTGGAAGAGCTTGTTTCTTGCCGCATCCTCTGCGTCGATCTGCTCCGTGATCGGTACGGCGGTCGTGGTCGCTGTGCGCAAATCGAGGGGCTTTTTCAAAAAGACGCTGGAAGGACTCAGTCTGCTTCCCGAAATGCTGCCGAGCATTGTGCTGGTCATCGGGCTCATGCTGTTTTGGAACTGGGCTTACAAGGTGCTTCCGATTTATAACACGATCTGGATCATGGTGCTGGCCTACGTGATTCTGTATCTTCGCTACACGGTGCAGTATGTGACCTCCGCCCTTACCCAGATCAATGACAATCTTTTGCAGGCAGGACGGGTCTTCGGCGGTACGCCTTCGTATGTGTTCCGGCGCGTTACGCTTCCGATGATCTCGCGCGGCATTTTCGCCGGGTGGATGATGATCTTCATCATCGCCTTCCGCGAGCTCGTGACGGCAAGCCTCATCGCGCCGCCGAATACTCTGGTGGTCTCGACCTATATCAACCGCGAGTTTGAGCAGGGGAGCGTGTCGAGCGGCTGTGCGATGGCCGTTATGTGCGTGCTCGTTACAACAACGGTACTTCTTGTATGTAGCCGCCTTGCCGGGAAACGGAAGGGCACGTAGTGCGGCGGCGTTTTTCCGCAAGATGCTTGTGCAGAAACCGGGTGGGTTGTATAATTAATTTTGCGTTTCCCCTTTGGCATCCGGCCGATGCTGCCGGGAAACGCTATGCGCGGCATTTTATGCAGATGGCAGTCAGGGGCTATATGCCGTTGTACCTCGGCGTGATCTCCCTCGAGAATATGCAGCTAGAGGGCTTCGGATATCATAATCATATCGCAATTTGAACGGGACGCAGGAGGGTGAGAAACGTGTATTTTGCATACGGAGAACGAGAGCTTTCCTATTTGCGGCAGAAAGACAAGCGGCTTGGCGCTGTCATAGACCGCATCGGGCAGATCGACCGCGCAGTAGACCCGAACCTTTTTTCGTCCGTCGTTCACCACATCATCGGCCAGCAGATCTCCACGAAAGCGCAGGCGACCATTTGGCAGCGAATACAAGATACGCTGGGTGAAGTCCATGCCGAGACCATTCTGAACGCAGGCGTGCCTGCATTGCAGGCGCTTGGTATGACGTTCCGCAAGGCAGAGTACATCACAGATTTTGCCGAAAAGGTCCATACGGGTGCATTTGACCTGAACGCTGTGGAGCGTATGAACGACGAAGACGCGATCCGGGCGCTCAGCAGCCTGAAGGGCATCGGCGTGTGGACGGCAGAGATGATTTTGCTTTTTTGTATGCAGCGCCCGGATATCTTCAGCTACGACGATCTTGCCATCCGGCGCGGGCTTCGTATGGTCTATCACCACCGGGAAATGGACCGCGCACGCTTTGAGAAATACCGCAGACGGTTCAGCCCGTATGGAAGCGTGGCAAGCCTGTATCTCTGGGCCGTGGCCGGCGGCGCAATCCCGGAAATGCAGGATTACAAACCGAAAAACGGAGGATGACAGCATGACGTTTACGCAGCATTACGATTCGCCGCTTGGCGGTATCCTGCTGGCGGCCGATGCGGTTGGACTGACCGGCTTGTGGTTCGATGGGCAAAAATATTTTGCGCGCGGGCTGTCTTCGGAGCAAGAGAAACGAGAACTGCCGGTTCTGCTTGAGGCGAAGCGCTGGCTGGACATTTATTTTACCGGAAAAGAACCGGATTTTCTGCCGCCGCTGCACCCCAACGGCTCTGCGTTCCGGCGGTCCGTGTGGGAGATTCTCCTGCAAATTCCTTACGGAAGAACCACGACCTACGGCGAGATCGCGAGACTGCTTTCAGAAAAACGTGGCCTGACCCGAATGTCCGCGCAGGCGGTCGGCGGTGCGGTGGGGCATAACGAAATTTCTATCATCATTCCCTGCCACCGGGTTGTCGGCACGAACGGGAGCCTCACGGGCTACGCCGGGGGCGTTGACAAAAAGGTGAAGCTGTTGGAGCTGGAGCACGCCGATATGACCGGATTTTTCGTGCCGAAGAAGGGAACGGCGCGATAACGAAATCTTCCGATGAGACCGCTAAAAACAGATCGAGCATATTTGCCTTGCAAAAATGCCCGTTTTCGCTATGATTTTCTTGAAGTGATGTTCATGGAACTGCGCGTCTTGCGCTATTTTCTCGCGGTGGCGCGGGAGGAAAATATCACAAGAGCGGCGGCGCTGCTGCATGTGACGCAGCCGACCCTTTCGCGCCAGCTCATGCAGCTGGAGGAGGAACTCGGCGTCAAGCTCTTTCGCCGCAGCCAGTACCGTGTTGTCCTGACGGATGACGGGATGCTGCTGCGCCGTCGGGCGTAGGAGATCGTGGAGTTGGCGGACAAGGCCGAACGGGAGCTGCAGCACCTCGATACGGAACTGACGGGCGAGATCGCTATCGGCTGTGGCGAATCCGTGGGCATGACCTTTCTCTCGGAACACATTCGTGCGTTCCGCAGGCTGCACCGTCAAGTGCAGTTCCGTATTTATAGCGCCAACGCCGACGATGTGAAGGAGCGCATTGAAAAGGGGCTGCTGGACATGGGGCTTCTGACCGAGCCGGTGGACATTGGCCGATATGCTTTTCTGCGAACGCCGCAAAAGGACCGTTGGGGCGTACTGCTGCCAAAGGAGCATCCGCTGGCACAGAAAAGCACGGTCACGCCGAACGATTTGTTGGGTGTTCCGCTTCTTCTTAGCAGCCGCGAAAGCGTCCGCAACGAGCTTGCGGGGTGGTTCGGCGATACATACGACAAAATCGAAGTTGCAGCCACATTTAACCTGATTTTGAATGCGGCAAACATGGTAAAAAACGGTGTAGGCGCGGCGCTGTGCTATGATTTTGGAAATCTCTCTGATGCGCTGGAATTTGTGCCGCTTTCTCCAAAGCTGGAAACCGGAACGGTGTTGGCGTGGAAGAAGGATCAGACCTGCTCACCGGCGGCGGATCAATTTCTCGACTTTCTCAAAAATGCGATTTAAGCATTTATGTTTTCTCAAAATGGGTATTCGACATAGCAGAAAAAGCGTTATACAATACAGGCATCCAGAGAGGGTGCCTGTACTTTCTATGTTCGGGAGTTGATCGGATGACGCAGCAGGAAGCAATCGAGCACTACAATATCCCGGCTTCCATCTTGCAGGAGTATGAGAGCTGGGGACTGTGCGGCGCAGTCAAAAAAGTGATGGGTGTATGGCAATACGATGACGAAGATTTGGAGTGGCTCAGTACCATTCTGACGCTGCACGACATTGGCTTTACCACCGAAGAAGCAGAAACCTATATGCGCCTGCTTCTGGAGCAGGCGGACAGCACCAAAAAACGGCTGCGGATGATGGAAGAAAAGCAAAACAAAACCTTAGGGTGTATCAATCAGGCCGTAAAGCAGCTTCGCGTCGGTGGAGAGCGTCTTGAATTTCTTGCTGCGTACCAACAATCTTGGAATCCGGAAGTAACTGAACTGCTCGGATTCTTCTCCGTAGAAATAATCTGATACGATAACCGCCTCCATATTACGCCTCCCTTTTCTTCTTTTCGCCATTTTTCTAATTTTTCCAACTTTTTTATATATTTTATTTCCCAATTAAATGGATAGTTTACAATTTGTAATTATTACACATTCCGAAATTAGTACACAAAAAACGCTAATTTTCAAGAAAATTAGCGTTTTTATATGTAGGAAGTTGGTTTTTCTTTGTTTATTGTTTTGGAGCGCCTACCTCAGAGGCGGCTTCCATCTTGAACTTGTCCATTGCGTCGCGGGCTTCCGGGACGTTGATGTTGGAAGAATTACGGTTCGTCATGTTGTTGCATCTCCTTGTTTGTTTTCGGGAAATCATCTCTCGATTTCCTTCACCCGTAGTTTTTCCGCCTCCGCGCCCATTATGAATGCCAATTCGCGGCGGGAATTCCAGAAAAAACGGGGTCCGTACAAAAGGCACTGCGGTGGGATGCAGATCACACACAGGACGATATTCAGAACAGGCCGCACTGACGCAGGATGGGTCGAAGCGGTCGTCGGTGTCATCGTCGTTACACTAGCTGACCATACCGAGCAGATATTATGTTGTAATTATTGATATTTTGCACTATAATAAAAAATGGAATCAAGTTTTGTCCGATCAGAAATGCGAAACAAGGGATCGAAAGGAGACATCCATGCTACAGCCCAATAGAGAGAGCTTAGAGGTCACCATAAATAAGATTAAAAAGAATGAGATCCTCCTTCCAGACTTTCAGCGGCAGTTCGTTTGGAAAGAAGAAGAAATGCAGCATAAACTAGTTGCCTCTGTCCTGACCAAAATGCCGATCGGCAGTATTCTGCTCTTAAAATCAAAAGACGCGCACGATTATTCGTGCAAGCCTTTAGGCGCAAAGGATCCCATCCCGTCCGAGCAGCTGCCAAGTGGGGCTGTAGAGTTTTTATTGGATGGCCAGCAACGGATGACCGTGCTCGCCAATGTCTTTTCTGACGCGATTTTCCAATTAACGCCACAAAGCAACAATCTGATTGCTCCGAGCGCGCTGAAGCGTCGATTCTATCTTGCAGTTCCGAAATATGGGAACGACGCTTTTCCGGATCTATTTGGTCTACATAGCCTATCGTTTCCTATGCGGACTCCGGATTCCGATGAGCCCGAATTTCTAACGCAGGACATCCTGCCGTTTATTCGGGTAGTCCCCTTCAATGTTAAGAGAGATAATGGGAAGTGCTATAATCCGTACAGCAGACCCATTCCCAGAATGCTGAGTGAACTCGAAACGTATTGCCCAAGTGTTGAGGACGGGTGGTCCTATATCCCGCTATATCTGCTTGTAGAAAACGAGACAATCAGCCTGAATCATACGACACTGAACAATATTATTGTATCGATCGCCAAAAGCGTATCAACGGCAAAACAATTGACCTTGAACGAAATGCTCAACGCTGGACAGATCAATAACGCACGAACGTACATCACGAATAACCTCGATAAGGATCTTTATAATGGTTATTTTGAGCCCGCATGCTTTGAAGACTCCAGCACCAGTGTTTCAAAAGAATTTACAAAGGTGCTTGAGATCCAGGCAAATACATGGGCATCCAAGATGTTTTCGTACTTGAAATCCTGCATCAGCCAAATCAATTTGAGTCAAATTTCTCTGGAAGAGTCTCAACGCGCACGAGCGATCGATATTTACGAGAACCTGAACCGCTGTGGTGTAAGTCTTGATATTTTCGATCTGATCATGGCGCGTGTCGCCCAAGCTACTCCGGAACCTTTTTATCAGCGGCTGGAGAAGTGTGTTTCTTCCGGCTCCGGATATCCGGCCGCCAATATTTCTTCTGCCGCAGTAAAAAAAGCATTTCAGGCGGTTTCCGCCCAAGGTAATTATCATGCATCCGAGAGTATGCAGTGCTATAATAGCGACAAGAATGAATTTCCAAAGGTCTATTTAGAAACTTTCTTGAATATCCTCTCGCTTATTTGCTACAACGGCTGCCGCGGCTGCTATACCGTAGAGCATCTCAAGCGGCAGCGAAAGCTTAGTTTAACGGCGAAGCAGATTGATTCAACCTGTGAACGTTGTTGTCAGGCAATCGATCGCGCCTGTTTCTTCTTCCAGGCCCGCTGCGGAATCCGGACATTGAAAGAAGTCAATTACACATTGATGGTTCCTATTGTAGGCTATATTTTGGACCGGGACGCATGTTATACCGGTGAAAACAGCAGCGCGGTCTTTGATTTGCTGGAAGCCTGGTATTGGTCAAGCATTTTTTCCGGTGCATACGATAAAGACCAGAACCAGGTGATGATCAATGATCTGAACCGATTGATTGCAAACACAGACGCGATTGTCGCCGGAGACGCACCGGATACGACGTGGATTGCAACGCGCAAAGATGATATTATGGGCGTAAAAGGGTTTTCTGACGTTGATTTCTTAATGCTGTCCGGTGCAGCGAATGATGAGTATCCCAAGACTGTATTGGGCAATACGATCTGCCAATATTTCCTTGCCGAGGGCTATGAAGATCTGAGTCTTGATGCAGCCGGACACACCGTACAGCTCACCGTCTTTTCCGAGTATGCGGCAACGCTGCAGGTCCATCATGTGATCCCGTTAGGTTCCACAGGGAGCATCCTGAGTTCAACAAAATCGATCCGCAATGATAAGAAACACTATCTGAATTCTCCCCTGAATTTCATGTATATCACAGATCACGCAAATCACAGTATCTCTAATAAATCTCTTGCAGAATACACGCAAATGATCCCAACAAGTGCAGGTTTGAACGCTGTAGGTTTTGTCGGGGCAAATATTGACGCCGCAGCAACTGACGATATGCGAAAGGCCATTCTTATAAACAGGCATGCTGCGATCGCGCAGAAAATCAAGCACCATATCAATATTCTTCTCCCCTAAGGACAGTTTGAGCGCGGCTGAAACCATGTGTTTCAGCCGCGCTTTTGCTTATAGAGTTGTCGGGTCAGCTTGCCTTCCGATGAGGAAGCAGTTCCCTGATCCCGCTCTTGAACTGGCAGTAGGGACAAGAGAGCATCATACCGGCTGGCGAGTCCGGGTGGATGATATTCAGGAGGTGCACTCCGTTGTTCTTACAATCATGCCACCATTTTGATTCCAGCTCAAAGGCATCCTTTGCCGTGTCTGTGTACGAGAAAATAAAATATGGGCAGTGGTAAAGAAGTCCGTGCGTCAGCAACCGGGTCTGCAGGCAATGATCCGAGCGGCCCACATATCGGAAGGTAAATCGACCGTCATCATCATCTCCAAGAATATAGACGCCCGGCCGGTGTTTCTGCACGACAGAACGGATCACATCCGGCGTCATGCGATAAGGTGTCACCTCCATTTACGAACGCGCCTCACGATCATATTCGCTCAGCGCCGTGGCCAACACAGTTCCCCACTGATTACGAAGATTCTCGAAAAAAAGATCATCATGGCCATCACATTTGGATCTGGATTCCGCCTCCGCGTATGCAAACAGCAAAAGCAGGATGGCATTTTTGATATCCTGGCGTTCCTGGCTCCCTTCCATATCTTCTAAATCTCCACAAAGCGGCTGCAGAATCGTCTTGTAAAACGGATGATTGACATTGAGCTTGATGATCGTATTGTTCAGCAGATGGACCGTATCGAACAGGATCGTCTTTGGATAGCTGACAGGTTCGATAGAATACGGCTTCTTCCGGATCTCCTCTTTTTTCTCCTTTCTTTTCTCCGGGTCGTCTCTTTCCTTGCCAAGAGCAGCAGCAGCCAGAGCATCAACCTGCTGCTCGTCTTCAGCCGCAGTCAGGTTCTTTCCTTTCCTGCTCTTAGGAAGAATCGCCCCGGTTTTTGCCATTGTTTCCTCAGCTTTTCCAAAGTTACCCGCACGCTTGCTTGCCTCGGATTTATTTACGTTCCATGTCTCCTGAACCATTTTGCGTGCTGTTCGAACAACGTCTCCGATCACCTCTCTGATCTGGTCTCGCAGATCCGCTGTAGGCTCCGCTCCGCGCTTAATGTACCTGACCTGAAAGTCATGGTCAAGCTCCGGAGGAAATGAAATCTCGCAGCCCCACCAGCGGTCGATCTCCAGCGCCCGTGCCTCGCCTTTTTTACCAGTGATGTAGGGAACATGCCCGTAGAAGACCTCCCGGTCAGCTCTTAGGATCGAGATCCCTTCGTTTCTGTCGATTTTGCGTTTTTTGGCTTCAACGCTTCCGCCGGCGCCCATGGAAGAGCGCCATTCTTCCGGCAGCAGAGACATCCGGATCACCACGTCCGCAGTTTTTCCATCCGATCCCGGGATCTCACGGGCAAGGTGGAATTCACCAAGAGAGGTTGCCTTCGGCTCGATAGCGCCTTCTGTACGGAGCCGCTGCTCATCGAAGATTGTAGGACTCGCCATATACATTGGGTCGTGCAGATAAACGCGCTCTCCATTGAGCCTGATCTCCAGTCCCCGTTCGATGAATTTTCGGTAGGTCTGCCCCAGATAGTTGGAGAAATCAACATTGCCCTCGATCCGGTCGCAGTCCTTCAGGATAACGATCGTACCGCTGCTGTTCTCCAGAATGCCGGCAAGGTTCTCAGGCGGTGTCTGCACCACAGGCTCCGGGATGCGGATCAGATTCCCCTTCTGGATATCATCTAAGTCGATGAAGGTGTAGAGGAACGCTTCGTTTGCATTGGTTCTGGAATAGACCTCAATTCGTCTTGCAAGGGAGATGCCGCCCAGAGTCATGCCGACGCCGAAGCGGCCAATTCCGAGTTTGCCGCCATGCGCACGGATCGATTCCCCCAGCGCCAGACATCTGTGCAGCGTGCCCTTATTCATTCCACAGCCATCGTCGACTACCGCGATCTCTGTGATCTTGTCTGTAGCCTTCTTCTTTCCGGTCTTCCGTGCCTTCCCAACAGTTACCATCACGTCGATATGTGCAGCTTTCGCTTCGACGGAATTGTCCACAATCTCACCCAGCCCATTTTGAGCGGAGTAATCATTGTAGCGTAGGGATTCATACATACGGTCGACACGGATCAATGCAACGGGTTCTTCTTGCTGGGTTCTGGTGGAATTCACTTCAAATTTGTTCTCAGTCATCAATACGACCTCCGATAAAAATATTTCGAGTCCTGAAAAAGAAAAAGGCCTTACACGAATGTAAGGTCTCTGGACAACATCATTATCGGATATATGACGACAGACACGCCACCCTTGAAACAGGAGCAGCGCCATTCTATTCTTCAAGTATATCATCGACAATTCTGCGCTTCTGTTCCCACGGAACTATGCCATGAGACTCTTACAAAACTCGATAATACATCGATATCACATTTCCTCAAGGATGTCAATGCCGTTTTTGTTTTTTTCGTCCATTTTTTCAAAATTCACACTGCCGTCGGCAGCATTAGCGCTGCCGCACATCACGCACAGGACGATTGACTTTCTTCCCGCTCCCCCGCTATACTATTTGCAGAAAGTGATGAACGGCATCGGAGATAGCGGCTGCTATGCGGTCGAGATCGTGTAAGTGTCAACTTTTGAGCGAGGAGAGATCCGGATGAATAAAAAGGTGATCCAGATGGTTCGTTATCTGCAGCGCGATGGAGCTTGGGTTCGCGGAGAACGTCTTTCAGCGCAATTCGGCGTCTCAACCCGTCAGATTCGAAATTACGTTTCTGCGGCGAATGCCTCCGGTTGCCTGATCAGTTCTTCCGAAAAGGGATACCGGCTGCTTGACATGAATCCAAGTTTCCGGATGCTGCTCGATGCTGAGGACAACCCGGAATCCCGTCTGAAGCGCCTCTTACTTGTACTTCTGTTCTCCTCAGAACCCGAAGACATCTTTACATTCAGCGAGCAATTCTATGTTTCCGTCCCCACTATGGAAGCAGATCTTCAGAAGCTTCGCCGCGTTCTCCGAGAATACGCATTGGAAATCGTCAGAGAACGTGACCTGGTATGGATATCTGGTGCCGAAAAAAACAAGCGGAGGCTTCTATGCAATTACTGCTATGCAGAGCAGCGGAATGAATACCTCGCAAACCGGACCAGCTTCTTTCCACAGGATGCCGCAAAGGAGATCTCCTTGCGACAAGCTGTACGGGAAAAATTGCTGGAACAAGGGATCTTTGCCAACGACTATTCATTGGGCAATATCGCGCTGTACCTGGCTGTTTCCGCAGAACGCATTTGCGCTGGTTTTCAAGTTGAAGCCAGCGGCCAGCTGATGCCGGATGCCTTTAACCGAATCGACCTGGCTGTGACTGCACTCGCTGCTTATATGTCGCTTCATTTTTCTCTGTCCCTTTCTGAGGCAGAAACACAGGCCCTGCGAGAGGTTTTGATCCAGCAGGTCAGCCTTCTCGATTACACCAAGATCTCACCTGACAATCTAAATGAATTTGTCGAGGAGAAATACTGCGCCATTACAAGAGAGATCATGGACCAGGTCAAGCAGTTCTATCACATCGAGTGCTTTGACGGAGATTTTTATGTGCGTTTCACGCTGCACATCCGAAATATTTTCACTCGCCAGCAGGGTGGTTTCTTTACCCGCCGGTTTCTGGACGATAGTCTAAAGGTCGCCTATCCGATCGCACATGATATCTCCGTGTTCATTGCCCAGATCCTAAGCAAAAACTACGGTGCAAAGATCTCAGACGATGAGGTGACCTGTATCGCGTTCCACATCTGCAGCTGTGTTTATGACTATAGTAAAAACAGGATCTCTGCCGTTTTTATCTATGAGAGCTATTATGACTTTTTCCGAAAAACGGCGGAGGTCGTGGCTCAGCGCTTTAGTGAAGATCTTTTCATTAAGCATACCGTATCCATCAGTGATTACCTGCCAAGCGTTTATCACGCCGATCTGCTGATCTCAACTGTTGACGCTCCCCTGCCGGAGCCTTGCGTACTGATCCATCCATTTCCACAGAAGCAGGACTTCGCTGCGATTCAAACACAAATCAAAAAAATCCGCCAGAAAAAGGAACGCGATCTGGTCTCAAAAACATTTCTTTCTTACTTTAACCGTGACTTTTTCCTGCGCAGCACGCAGTCTGACAGCCACGCGCTGATTCGTCAAATGTGCGCACAGGTCATTGACCAGCAATATGCAACAGAAGATTTTACGCAGCGCGTCCTGCTCCGAGAAACCATGGCTGACACAGCCTTTGGCGCCGTTGCAATGCCGCATGCACTTTCTTTTTCAACCTTAAAGAGCTTTTTATCCGTTGCAATCTGCGATCCGCCCATTTTATGGGGGCACAGTGCAAAGAAGGTCCAGCTTGTGATTTTAATCGGCACAAATTCAAAAGAGCGCAGGACCTTCAGCCGGATCATGGATCTGCTGATCGAAGTCGTATCTGACGCAGCAAACGTTGCTGAACTAGAGCGCTGCGAGAATTACGACGCATTTATTGATCGCTTCTTTTCCATGCTTTTAGAGGACTGACACGATTTATGGCGTACAGGCAGAAGCCGCTTCCAGCTCATGAACGAGCCGGAAGCGGTTTTTTCCGCACTGGCGGAAATTTATTTATTTGCGGGCAGCCCCCGCATTCCTATATACTCAGCGCAGGGAACAAAGAAAGGAGGATGTCCAATGGTAGCATTCACAGCGAAGATCATTGAACCGGTCGGTCTTCACGCTCGTCCTGCAGCGGTCGCAGTGACAGAAGCATCAAAATTCCAGTCAGATATCACCGTCCATTGCAATGGGAAAAGCGCGGATCTAAAGTCCATTATCCAGGTCATGAAGCTGGGTGTACAGTTCAGCGCACAAATTGAAATCACATGTGATGGCCCGGATGAGCAGACTGCGGCGGACACGCTTCAGACGATCCTGCGTGAAAAGAGAATCATTCAATAATATTGTAAAGAGAGGTGGAGAAAGCATGAAAAAAATTCTGATTGTCTGCGGAGCCGGCGCGTCCAGTGGCTTCATGGCCAAGAACATCCGTCTGGAGCTTAAAAAGCGTGGCATGACAGCGGACTTTGAATTTATCGCACGCAGCGATACCGAGCTGGATGAATATATCGACTCCATCGATATGCTGCTGATCGGGCCGCATCTGAGATATATGCTGCAGGGCATGACCGAATACTGCAAGCCCTACCATATTCCAGTCTATGTGATCGATCAGAACGCGTATGGAGCACTCGATGGCGGAGCGATCATCGATTTTGTGATCCAGAAATTCAAAGAAAAAGAGAACTGTATTTGAAAAGGAGGAGAACCAATGAAAAAATTCATGCAGTGGATGTCTGATGTCTTTGCCCCGAAAATGAACCGGGCCGCCAGAAATCCGTACGTAGCTGCCGTGCAGGATGCGATCCTCACGACAATGCCGATGATCTTCATCGGAACCATCGGCACCATTCTCGATACCATCAAAGAGGCATTTCCCAGTTTCCCATCTTGCAGCGGCTTTGCAAATTTCTCATTCAGCCTGATTTCGCTTTTCCTGGCTTTTTTGATCCCGTATTCCATTATGGAAAAGAAGCATCTTCGCCAGACGCGCAGACAGGCTGGCTTGGCTGGGCTGGCCCTCTTCATCATGATCATCGATCCGCAGATCGTCGACGGCATTTTCAGCGTCAGCTTTAAGGCGCTCGGCTCCGGCGGCATGATCGTAGCGATTGTCAGCGGTATTTTTGTCGGTTTTGTCATGAGCTCCTTTGCAAAGCTGCACCTGTTTAAAGAAGATTCCGGTATTCCCGATTTTGTTGCCGTCTGGTTTGATACATTGATCCCAATCCTTCTGATCATGCTTATCGGTTGGCTGCTGACGAGCATCTTCCACCTGAACCTGCTTGAGCTGATCACGAATCTTTTCATGCCGCTCGTAAACCTTGGTGAGACGTTCATTGGTTTCGTGTTGATCAACTTCCTGGCGATGGCATTCCTGTACTCGTTCGGCATCTCGACCTGGGTCCTCTACCCCGTGATGTCCGTCATCGCACTGACCGGCATTGCCGCGAATGAAGCTGCTGCAGCTGCTGGTCTGGCTGCGACGAACATTCATGTTTATGAGGTCACCTGGATCATGTCGATCGGTGGTGGCGGTGCGACGCTCTCGCTTGCGATCATGCTCTGCTTCTTTGCGAAGTCCAAACGCCTTCGTCTGATGGGCAAAACCTGTATTGTCCCCAGCATGTTCAACATCAACGAACCGCTGGTATATGGTACTCCGATCACGTTCAACCCCATGCTGATGGTCCCGATGTGGATCTGCGGTTTTATTATCCCCTGCATCACGTGGATCACCTTCAAGATTGGTCTTGTTCCGATCCCGACAAAAGTTTTTGAGCTCTGGTATCTGCCGAAGCCGATTTTCGCGTGGTTCTCGACCGGTTCCTGGAAGGGCGCCGTGCTCTGCCTGATTCTCTTTGCACTGTCCTGGATCATCTATTGGCCCTTCTTCCGAGCATATGATAAGCAGGCCTGTGCAGAGGAAGCCGCACATGACCATAGCCATGACGAAGTCTGAACACAGGAGGTCTCATGAGTAACAATATCGCTGATAATCGAAATGCACAGTCTATGCAGATCATTCTGCATGCCGGAAATGCGCGTGAAGCTTACACAAAAGCGCTTGATCTAGCGGAAAGCGGAAATTTTTGTGACGCAGATTCTCTTTTGAAAGAGGCTGAGACGGAACTGACACAGGCACATCGTCTCCAGACACGTATTTTGCAGGATGCGATCGAAGAAGACGATCCCTGTATTCCCATCCTCCTGATCCATGCGCAGGATACGATGATGAGCATTGACAGCGAATACAGAATGGCCTGCAGATTTATCTCGCTTTATCGAAAGCTGAATACTACGGAGGAAAATTCATGAATTTGGAGATGACAAAAGGATTCCCGGAGAATTTTCTCTGGGGTGGCGCAATCGCTGCCAATCAGGCAGAGGGGGCCTGGCTGGAAGGTGGAAAGGGGCCAAGCGTTGCAGACATTGAGGAGCTTCCCTCTGTCTATAACCGACTGAGTGTCTTTAATTTCCGCCACACGATCCCGGAGCTGAAAGCACATCTGGAAGATCACGAGGGTAATTATCCACGCCGTCGTGGGATCGATTTCTATCACACTTACCCAGAGGATCTGCAACTGATGAAGGAAATGGGCTTCAAGTGCTTCCGAACCTCGATTGCCTGGTCAAGGATCTTCCCGCGCGGCGATGAAACGGAGCCAAATGAAGAAGGCCTGCGCTACTATGACTCGTTGATCGATACGATCATCAGCTGTGGCATGGAACCGATCATCACCATGAACCATTATGAGATGCCCTTGTATCTCGTGACAGAATACGGCGGATGGAATAACCGTACACTTATCACGTTCTTTGTCCGCTACGCCAAGGTTCTTCTGGATCGGTATAAAGGGAAAGTCAAGTATTGGATCCTGATCAACCAGATCAACAGCTTCTTCTGGGGTGCAGAATTCCCGGGGCTTGGGATCACTCTTGACTTCCCGGGTGACCCGGAGCAAGGAAAATACCAGGCGCTTCATCATGAGTTTGTCGCCTGCGCACAGATCAAGCAGTATGCAAAGCAGCTCGATTGCGGGCTGCAGATCGGATTCTCAAACGGAAGCAAGGTTTGCTACGGCGCAACCTGCAATCCCGAGGACGCCATGGCTGCCGTCCAGCGTAACCAGATGGACCAGTTCTTCTTCGGCGACATTCTTTTCCGCGGGCGGTATCCCGGCTATTCCAAGCGCTTCTTTGCAGAGCGTGGGATCAGCATCCAAGCGGAGGCAGCCGATTTTACGCTGCTCGAGGAAAACACGCTTGATTTCTTTGCATTTAGCTATTACTGCACCGCCATTACCAGCGCAAAAGGCGGCACCTGTGACAATCCGCTTCTGGAACGGACCGCTTACAATTGGACTGTCGACGCGATCGGCCTGCGGCACAATCTGAACGTATTCTGGGACCGGTGGCAGAAACCGCTGTTTATTGCAGAAAACGGCCTCGGTACATTTGATAAGCTGGAAGACGGACAGATCCATGACGAATACCGAATCGAATTCCATCGCCGGCACCTGAAGCAGTTGAAGGAAGCGATCCTGGACGGCGTAGATTGCTTTGGGTATGCAGCCTGGGGCCCCATCGATATCATCAGCTGCTCTCAGGGTGAAATGGACAAACGCTATGGGTTTATCTATGTCGATCTTGACAATCTCGGACATGGAAGCGCGAAGCGTTTCCGTAAAGACAGCTTCTATTGGTATCAGCATCTGATCCAGACAAACGGCTCTGAGCTTTAAGTATTTTTTCAAAGCGGCAGGCGCATGGACAGCTTCGTGCGCCTGCCCTATTTATCGATCAGCCTGTGGAGGAACAAATATGGATTTATTTGGAATTTGTATTTCAGAAGGATATGCCGCGGGCAATGCCTGCATGTATCAGAAACCTACATCCGTCGGCAGTGGCATATTCGCCGGTGTGCAGGAAGAATTGCAGCGGTTTGACACTGCAAAGCGACTTGCGAAACAGCAGCTGCTGGAGGCGCTTCGATGCCTTTCCGACAATCAGGCGGCCTCAGAGCTGATTCAGGTCCAAGAAATGCTTTTGGACGACACCGAGTTCTCACAGGCCGTAAGGGACCAAATCGATTCCGGTCATTGCGCTGGACAAGCGGTCACGCAGGCTGCGGCATCTCTAGCTGACTTTTTTCGTGCGATGGACGATAGCTATATGGCTGCACGTGCCTCTGATTTTCTGGATATTGCAAATCGTTTGCTCGACTGTATGCATGAAAACGCTGGCCCGGCGTTTTCCATGGAGCGCCCCTGCATTCTGGTTGCGGAAGAACTCCTGCCGAGTCAAACGCTTTCTCTTGATCGTTCAAAGCTGTTGGGGATCGTAACAGCAACGGGCAGTTTTCAGTCGCATGCAGCCATTCTAGCCCGGAGCATGGGGATCCCCGCGATCACCGGGTTGGACATTGCCACTATCGATGATGGTCAAATGCTTTTGCTGGACGGCTGTCACGGGACGCTTACAATAGATCCGGATCCAGAGCGATATGCAAAGTTTTGTTCTGAACAGAAAAACCATCAGTCACATCAGGCTGAGCTGCGCCGCAGTGCATTCGACCCTGCAGTCAGCGCTGATGGCGTCCGAGTCGAAGTTTGTGCAAATATTGGCGTTCTGGATGATATTACAGACGACACAGTACGCTGTGCCGACGGCGTCGGCCTTTTCCGTAGTGAGTTTCTCTATCTGGCCCATCAGGATTATCCGGATGAACAGACACAGTTTGAAGCATACAAATATGCGCTGCAGCGGTTTGCGCCGAAACGTGTCGTCATTCGCACCATGGACATTGGCGCGGATAAAAAAGTACCGTATTTCTCTTTGCCACAGGAGGACAATCCGGCGCTTGGCTATCGTGCGCTTCGGATCTGCCTGGACCGCCGGGATATTTTCCGCACACAGCTGCGGGCGCTGCTGCGCGCCAGCAACTACGGAAATCTTGCAATCATGATCCCGATGGTCACTAAAGTAGAAGAGGTCTTTCAAGTAAAGACTCTTCTTTCTGAACTTAGGCAGGAGCTTTTCCAGCAGGCAGAGCCATGCGGAAGCTATGAATTCGGTATTATGATCGAAACGCCAGCAGCGGCGATTATGAGTGCGGAGCTTGCCGGTCTCGTTGATTTCTTCTCGATCGGCACAAACGATCTGACCCAATACACACTTGCAGCTGATCGGATGAACCCCATGCTGCAGACGTTATATGATCAGGAGGACGAAGCCGTCCTGCATTTGCTCGCTTTTGCAGCGGAAAATGCACGGAAGCATGGGATCTGGTGCGGCATTTGCGGAGATCTCGCCACGCATACACAGCTTTTGCCGCGGCTGCTTCGCTGCGGGATCCGGGAGCTGTCCGTCCCGCCAGCGTCTGTCGGTTTGGTAAAAGCCGCGATCAGGACGATCACAGTCTGTGATCATGCGTGATACAGAAATCCTTCCAGAAGCACCGGAAAAGGGATTCGTAGAGCCGCTTTCCGGTGCTTTTCATGCCAGCCGATCAATCGGCGCGTTATACGTTTTTTGACATCCGAAGGCTTAACTTATATTTTTTCTGTTTCCTGCAGCGCGGTTTTTGCATATGGCAACACAACTGCAAAGCAGCTCTGAAGCGTATCCTGCGTACTTCAGAGCTGCTTTTATTATTTACTTTTCAGGGCTTCTAACGGATCAGCTGTTTCTCCATTGATGAGAACGCCCAGGTGCAGGTGCGGGCCGGTCGTCCAGCCGGAGTCGCCGGTTTTTGCAATGATCTGCCCCTGCCGGACTACATCTCCGAATTCCAAAAGAAATTCTGACAAATGCGCATATTGCGTCTGAACGCCATTCTCATGTTCCAGCGTCAGGATATAGCCGTATGCGGCGTCATAGCTGCAATCCAAAACCGTTCCATCTGCCACAGCAAGAACATTTGTGCCATAGGCTGCCACAAAATCAACGCCGGGATGTAAGGATTTTTGCTTTACGACCGGATTCTCCTGCCAGCCGTAGGAATCCAGCACTTCTGCGTTTGCGTCCTCCAGCGGATAGATATAGGCGGACGCTTCCGACCGAGGCAGTGTTTCCGATTCGATTTCCGATTCGGCGTTCTGTTCAGGCATGATAGGTAGCGTTGTCGAAAGTGGCTCCGATACTGGTACGCTCACAGCAACATTTTCTTCCGGAATTTCTTCCTGCACGGTGGGGACTATTTCCGGGATGGCACTTGGGCTTACTGCCTGCGTTGTAAAGACACTTGCCGTCAGTACGAATAGAATGGCTACGCAGATTCCGACCCATGCCGGAATCCGTTTGAAGCTTAAAATCGCGCGAATCCGTTCTTCGGCGCTGCTTCTTGCAAAACCACTGCACAGCGGCGCTGATTTTGGATTTCGCTGCGCCATGTCAAGCAGCGTCAGCGCGTAAGCTTTCCTGCAATCCGGCCCCAGCGCACGCAGAACCGCTTCATCACATGCAAGCTCCATATCGCGGTTTGCAAGCCGCACCATCAGCCAGACCAGCGGATTCCACCAATACAGGCATAAGCATACCGTCAAAAGCAGCTTGCGCAGGCAGTCCTTCCGCCGGATATGCGCCAGTTCGTGTGCCAGAACCAGCTGAAATTGTGCGTCTCCAACCGGCAGATCTTCCGGCAAAAGAACGGTCGGACGAAAAACGCCGAAGGTGAGCGGCGCACGACGACTGCTGCTCACGCAGATGCGCGGATCGCGCGAAAAGCGGAAGCGGTCAAGCAGCGCGTCAATGGACGGCTGCGGAGCAAGCCGTGTTCCGCGAAACCGACGTACCATGCAGGCATATCCGATCACAAAATATGCAGCGAGAAGTATCGCGCAAACGAGCCAGACAAGAAGCATCGGACGGATGCCCGCAGCATCCGCTGCCGGTTCTGTGATGCTGTTGGTCGCCAAAGACGGAAACGGCGTTAGCACATCTGATATGACACCGTTTGCCTGCGCTGCGGCAGAAGTATGCAGCAGATTCCAGACACTCAGATGTGTTGGTATCGTGATCGGAAGCAGCAGCCGCACAGCGGCTGCGCACCAGAGTACGGGAAATATTCCACGCGGCAGATGTTTTTTCAGAAGCAGCCGCAGCGCAAGCACCAGCAGGATCATTGCGCTGCCGCTGAAAATCGCAGCCTGTACGCCATTCATCCCTC
>OIWS01001592.1_pt1 | contig 21960 bp, 17 predicted proteins | sample 1587611 | NCBI WGS metagenome assembly OIWS01 (sample SAMEA3888919, study PRJEB22519) | human gut metagenome | biome: human gut; feature: human-associated habitat; material: faeces | place: Denmark | collected 2010 | reverse complement strand
CGGCAGAGAAAGCAGATTCATTTCTCCACCATTTCTCCTTTCTCTTCAATCAGTTTTCCACCGTTTTCCAACCGCCTCAGGTGGGGTTCGAGGTGGCGGCGCATCGCCTGCTGAATCCGTTCCGGATTCTTCGTCTTCAACGCCTCCAGCACCGTCCGGTGCGTGCTGCGGCCGGGAATCCGGAACCGTTCAGCGAAATCCGGCCGCCGGGCGGCGTACCGGGAGTCGTAATCGTTAAAGAACCGGTAGAGAATGATCTGAAACGACTCCAGCGCCCGGCTGCCGGAGGCACGGTACAGCAGCGAATGGAACTTTACGTCGCATTGCAGATAGAGATTGAAGTCCTCCGGATGCGCCTCCTCCTTTTCCACGATCGTCTCCAGTTCCCGCAGCTGCTCCGGCGTGATGTAGATCGCCAGAAGTTCGCCAATGCCGAATTCGATCGCCAGACGCAGTTTGTAAAAATCGCTCTGCGCCTCCGCTGAAAGAAAAAGCGGATCAATGACCTTCTCCAGCACCTGAAAGATCGACGGCGAGGAGACCACCATTCCCCGCCGTTTTTTCGACTCCAGAAGTCCGAACATCCGCAACCGGCTCAGCGATTCGCGGACGCTGCGGCGGCTGACCGCAAACATCGTCGCAAGTTTCTCCTCGGTCGGCAGTTTGCTCCCGGGCGTGAGGTGATTCGTCTTGAGATATTCGAAGATTTTGTTCTCCACCACCTCGGCCAGAGATTCATTTTTCGCTTCGAGCATTTCCGCCATCTTTCGTTCTTCTCCTGTTTTGTGTCACATAATAATTATACCACATCCGAAAGGCAATGTCAATATGTGTCACATATTTTCTTTCAAAATTTCTTCATAAAAGTTGTCACAAAGGACCTTGCATTGCCTCCATTGAAAGAGATGCTAAAGTAAATGCATCATCGAAAGAGAGAGATCCTGGCCATGGAAACAATGAACATGGCATCTCGAAATGGATGAATGATAAATCGTCGGATCAAGTACTTATGGATGAAGTCAAGCTGTTTGAACGAGACAGATTGAATCATGTCCGGGAGCGATTCAACGTAAAAGCCGGAAACTTAAAAAAAACACTCGGAAAGGTGACACCTTATGAATACGAGAGACAGGCTCAGGCATCTGCGGCAATAAAAGAAAAGTGGGCGATGCAAGGGACTCTCAAGAAGAGAAATCCATATTCTTGTCTGTTTCCATATGATGACGCTCTTGAAACAACAAGGAGTGTTCCCCGTCTCTGTTGCTTTCCCTCACATTTCGGGAAAGAGACATAAACATAATTATTTTCCTCAAACTGATGCCGAAAGCCTTCAGATCAGAGAGGATGGGGTTCCGATGGGATCGAAGTTGCAGCCTCAGTACGCATGAGCTTACGATACTTCAACGGCGGTGCTCCAAAATATTTACGGAAACTCATCGTGAAATGGCTCTGATCGGAAAACCCCGTGTGCAATGCGATCCGGTTCAACGGCCAATTTCCCGCAAGCAGGTAGCGTCGGGCTGTCTGCAACCGGAGCAGAAGAATGTAATTTCCCAATCCGGTTCCGCATTCCTCCCGGAAAAGATGGAACAGACGCGATGGGCTCAGTTCAACCGCATCAGCAAGCTCTTGTACCGAAAGCGTCGGCATATGACGCAGTAATTCAATGATTTTCTGAAGCCGCGGATCGTGTGGCAACCGGTGCAGCGTCCCGGTCGGTTCACGATAGGCCCGTTCCACGGTGGCGGAAAAAAGCGGAGGAATAAATTCAAAATATCCAGCACACTGATCATCATCCAGCAGCGGCAGTTTTTCGAATTCCGTCACAACTTCAGCACAACGGCAAACTCCGCCCGGTCGACGGAACGGACCAGCCATTACTGCACCGATCGGCCGGCTCCCGGAGTCGATTATTGGAACGATAATTTCCACCGCACCGGTGTGACACTCCTGCAGAAAACCATGCTTTGCCTGCCGAAGCCGGCAGGCGAGATCGAACGAATCATTACGGATACAGCGCGTCTCGCCTCCAGGAACAGATTTTACCAGTGTACAAAAGGCATTCCGATGGTATCCGGCACACTCCGGCAAATCGGGATCCGGCAACAGCAGCTCTCCAGCGACCTTCCAGCGACAGGAAACCTTCACCATATCAGAAAAAATTTTAAGCTTCTTCTGTAATTTCGATAAATTTGGACTCGAAAATATGATCTTATTCATTTTTTTCCAAAAACAGCATGATTTTTATAAAATGCCGTCATTATCATACAAGCATTCCGGCTTGAAATCAAGTATAATATAGAAAAACAGTCAGGAAAAGAAATATGGAACAGGCAAATTTAATTCCCACCCTTGCACGGGGCGAAGTCATCGTCTGCGGCGGTGGTCCGGCCGGGATCGCCGCTGCGCTCGCTGCCGCACGACTCGGTGCCCGGACAATTCTGCTGGAACAAACCGGTTGCTGCGGCGGCATGGCCACCAGCGGACTGGTGCCGGCAATCATTCATCTCTCCGATCGGAAACATTGGATCGGTTCCGGCTTGCCACTCGAATTGTTCCGGGATATGTGTCATCGGATGGGACGAAACGAAGTTCACCCGATCTGGCAGCATATCAATCCGGAAATCCTTAAACGTTTGCTCGATGAAAAACTGGCAGAAGCCGGGGTTGAACTTTTTCTCGAACTCAAACTCGCCGCCGTAGAATGCCGGAATGGCCATGTGGAGTCCATCCTGGCAGCCGGTTGTGCAGGCTTGCGGCGGATAAAAGGACACATCTTCATCGACGCGACCGGCGACGGTCTGCTCTCCATGCTCTCCGGAGCGCCATATGAATGCGGTGACGTGGACGGACGGACAATGGGCTCAACGCTGTGCGTACAATATTCGAATATCGACCTGGAACGGATGCGGGACGCCGACCGGCGTGGCGAAGGAGCCTCCACCCTCTGGTTTCGGCACAAGGCGGAAATTCCGTTGGAGGAATATCATATCGTCGGCATATCCGAATACGGAAACGGTACCGGTTCCGGCAATCTCGGACATGTTTACGGCATCAATCCCGTTGAAGAACGGGATCGCACCCATGGTTACATCGAAGGACGACGTATTGCTGAAATTATTCATAACTTTTACCGCCGTTTCGTGCCGGGATATGAGACATCCGATCTGACGGCCACTGCCGCCCTGCTCGGTATACGCGAAAGCCGCCGAATCGAATGCGATTACCGGCTCACCCTTGACGACTATCAAGCACGTCGCCATTTTGAAGATGAGATCGGTGTTTTCTGTTATCCGATCGACATCCATGCCTCCAGCACGGATCCGGCGGAACAGAAAGCTGTCGAAAGACGTATGGCGGAAACCGCCTATTTGCCCGGAGAAAATTATGGCATCCCCTATCGGGCATTAACGGTGCGAAATCTGGATAATCTGCTGGTTGCAGGACGCTGTATTTCCTGTGATCGGGCGATGCAGTCGAGTATTCGTATCATGACCGCGGCCATGATTACCGGACGAGCCGCCGGAACAGCGGCAGCAATCTGTTCTGGCGGACGGGTGCGTGATCTTTCGATAAAAGAGTTGCAGCGGCAACTTCTGAACAATGGCGCATTTCTGTCGGAGCAGAAAACAATTGCAGTTTGAATTTATCTAACAACGGGAGTATGAAAAAACTATGGAAGCAAGAAGAGTTGTTCCCTCGATGTCCCAATTCGAAATGGGCCCATTGTTGCAAGTTGGTTGTCGGGCGCAGTCACAGCAACGTGAAACTTTTACGCTGATCGAGATGCTCATCGTGATTGCGATCGTCGCGATTCTTGCTTCCATGTTGTTGCCTGCCTTGAATAAGGCGCGCGAACATGCAGAAAGCATCCGTTGTACCAATAATCTCAAACAACTTGGAGTGGTCGCATCACTCTATTTTCAAGACAATCGTGATATTGCGCCTGCACCGCTTTCCAGTGACGGAGTCCGTTGGCGCACACGTTTTCTTCCTTATCTGGAAAGAGTGCCGGTTTCCACCTACGGTTCTGATACAAAATTCATCTTCGCTTATCAGTGCAGAAGTGCCCTCAAACAGGATCCCAATGTCGACCGCCGTTCTTACAGTTACGTTCAAGTGGATCTGCCACAGAACTCCACCCGGGGATGGACGCTGGTGAGAATCAAGAATCCAACGAGCACCGGGATGTATGCGGAATCACGGATTTATCCAGATCCGTCGCGTTTCGGCAATTATCTTTCCATTTCAGCCACTGCCCGAGCTGTTCATTATCCTGGTGCATATCACAAGCAGGGATCGAACATTCTTTTCGTTGACGGCCATGTCGATTACAGCAAATCCAGTTATCTGATGCCTGGCGGCGGAGGAGTTCTCTGGCCGGCATTATCAGCTGATACATGGCGGGTTGCGGGCTGTGGAATCTGAACGATAAAATGAGATGAACCATGAAATACACTTCAAGCATTTTTTTTCTGTTCATGACAGCGTTGTTGCCTGTTTTTGGAGAGATAATTTATCAGCAGAAGTTTTCCGATGGGACCGGTGGCTGGAGCAAATTGTCATACCGTGATGGCATTGCGATCGACTTCCGGGCGAAGATTACGCCCGGACGATATGTCGCCCGAATTGAGCAAATTGCGGTAACTCCCGGCGATGTACTGACGTTTGAAGCAGAAGTGCGGATTCCCAGACCTTTAAAACAGGGAGTCTATCGAATCGGGGCGGCCGTATTTGACCAGAATGGTGGTGTCGTATCGCTGATCACTTCGGTACAGTCTTTGCGGAGTGCACCCGAATGGACGCGTTTGCGTCATGTGTTCCGGGTGCCTTCCCATGGGGTGAAGCTTCAACTGCGGCTCATTCATAACGGCGAAGGGGAAGTGCAACTCCGCAAGGTCGAACTGCGTCATCCGGAAAAGGGAAGTTTTGAACGCGCGTTGGTTCCCGCTTACGCAGGAACGCTGGAGGAACGCAAGATTTTGCATGACTGGTCATTGAAATCCTCCGGAATTGCTGCGCCGCTCGCTTCACTCGATTATGAGGACAAACCTGAAGGGAGCAGTTACAGCATAGTTTTTGTCCGTGACAATCCCTTCGAAAAAGAGGCATCTGCGACGGTGGAGAGCATTGTTGAAGATGATCGTCCTGTGCCGGCACCGTTGCGGGAAATTGAGCGTGTAACGCTGCTGTTGAAAACATTCCATGCAGAGGGAGAAAATTTTCGCCTGGAAGTGCGTTTTCAGGAAGTTCATACCGGCTGGGGGCCGATGAAGAATCATCATGTGGCAAAAATCCCGCTTAGTGAACCCGGCCATTGGCATCGTGTGGAGCTCGACGCTGCAGATTTCAAACCACGTCCGGGACGCTGGGGGGCCCCGTGCTGGAACTCGGTTGACGGAATGTATTTCAATCTGGATTTCCGCGGACACGGAGAACTTGGCGTCAAAATCGCCGATGTGACGATTCATTATCGGGACGGAAGCACGGGAAAACCATTCCGGGCATGGCGTGACCCTTTCTGGTATTTCCCTAAGAAAACAGCCGAAGCAAAACCGTTACCCGAACTGCAGTGGGCCAATGTACACGGCAGTGGGATCTATCTACTGGATTCTGAACGAGGGCGGAAACATTTTGAAGAGCTGAAAATGCTGCTGCCCAATCTGGCTATTCAATCGAATGTATACTTGCGCAATCTCCTTGCCGCGCGGCCATGGCTGCAGAAACACGGTATTCGGGCCGGTTATCAGAATGCCTCTCCCTATCTCTGGCAGGCGGCAGTAGAACGCGATGCGCTGGCGGTACCGCTGGAAAGTTACGAAATGCTCAACGAGCAGCATCACAAAATGGATTACACCTCTGAGCGATGGAATGAAATCTGGCGCGAAGTAGCCACCAGGTTCGGACGTTACGGGATTCCGGAATATCAGACCATCGATTCGAATTTCCGGGTAGTTCCAGAAAAAGTCGATCGTTCGCTCGCGGCGATACTTAATGAACGCGACGGAGGCATCCGTCTTAACACAGGAGAAACGATTCACTTCTGGGATTATTTCAGATCCTACACCGGGCGGCGGTGGCGACCGGCAGATCTTGCGTATGACTCCTGGCAGGAACATCGTACGGTTCCGGTCAATCTGTATGCGGTGGGGAACTCCACACCCCTGCTGCGGAAGCGCGGATATCTCGATATGGCGATACGACATTACTGCTTCATCCGGTTTCACAACGGTGCGTCACGGGAATTCGCCCGTAACGGGGTACGTTTTTTTCTGATGAACAACGGCGATGACTGGCGCAACGGCAACGACTGGATTTGGAATGTCCGGTCACTGGATCGGGGCGGTTTTGTCGATGAGAACTATTTTTACCATCCGCGTACAGTGCTTAAGGCGCATCATCTCGGTCTGGTTCACCGGAAAGTATTTTCCGGCAGCGGAGTTCACCACCGTTTGATTGGAGAGAGCGGCAAGGGAGGGCATGGACCGATTTACTGGACTCCGGAGTTTTCCTACGCAGCACTCTTCGCGGTTTGCGCTGCAACGCGATATGATTCATTTGAAATGGATTGGCCGGGCGAGGAACTGCTGGAGAATCTCGCTTCCACAGATGATTATCAGTACGATCGATTTCGGGATTACCTGGTAAAATCACTCGCCTACAACCATGCGACGGTTGACGACCGACTTGAAGAACTCACTCCGATGAACCGTGTTATTTCCCTGCAGGAAACCCGTGCGATGTACGCGGGTGAGCATCCCAGAAAAATGAGCATCGCCGCAGAAAAACATTCATTGCCTGTCAGCCGGGTCATGCCGGAGGTACTCGACGAGGAAATTCTGTCGAACGCGTCGCTCATCATCAATGATTGTTACGCATTGCCAGAGGGGATGGCAGAACGTCTGATCCATTTTGTCCGATCCGGACCGGGCCGGATTCTGCTGCTGCACAGCGCAAGCGCTGGACGAAAGATCGATGGAACACAGTGGAGCGAGGCGTTCGGCTGGAACAGAAATTCGATGAACGCGCCGGAGATGTTCGGTGAAATTCTCGGCTCGCTCCGTTTTAAAGATGGTCGTACGTTTGCCGAAAAAAAAGGGGAAGTGATCTTTTCCGATCCGGGCGGTACAGCATTGAGTTTCTATCCTCAGGGAGATGGCGGTTCCGGAGTCTATTTTTACAGCCATACACCGGGGATCGATCCGAGCCGTGATGTGCGGATCTTGAAGGCGATCTGCCGGCGGCATGGAATTGAACTGCCACTGCTCAGTTCCGGAACTAAACTTTATGTGCGTGGCTACCGGGGGCGTACCGGAATGGTTTTCACGGTCTTCGACAAGAAATCGCTTGATGCCTGGCAATGGACTTACGCCGCCACAGACAATGGACTTTATCCGTGGCGCGTATCTGCCAGGAAAAATGAGGAAACAATTCGGGTTGAACCCGGTAAATATCGGCTGTTCGGAATGCTCTCCAGGGAAGAGAAAAATGTAACAGTCGCGCCGAACGGAGCGTTAACACTCGAACTCCGGGATGTCACGGCGGAAGTCTTTCATCTGCTGAGAGCGGACGATCAGGTCTCTCTGGAAAAAATCCGACAACGTCGCACGGAGTTGTTTCAGTTTCCTGCACGAAGAAGCAGATGATGCATTCCTCTGGATATAAAAAATTGAGTTGAGGACGCAACGTTTGTTACACCGGATTCCAACGATAAACAGCTTTTCTGAATTCAGTCCGTTAAAAATTGTCAAGGCAGTTCTAAGCACAAATTAGGAACGGGAAGCGCGTTATACGCGAAATTCATTCGGATACACCACCCATACGGGGAGGCGGAACCAGTCATGCGGCGCCTCTTCCCTGCTGCGGGAAAGAGGCGATGGCAAACGGAAAGGAGCTCCCGCCCCCGCCGCCGGCGGCACGCCGGAATCCTGCAGAAATTTTTTGGGGGTCTCAGAGAGACCCTCCCGCCGGCTCCTGTCGGCTGCGAAAACAGCCCCGCTCTTTCCGCAGTGCGGAAGGGGACTTCCCCAGCCGCTGCCGGACCATCCGGGCAAAATAGTTCTGGTCGTGAAATCCGGTCGCTTCAGCGATCTCCTGCACCCGGTCCCGGGTGTGATAGAGCAAACGAAGCGCATGCTGAATACGGCACGAAATCAGAAACTCCTGCGGCGAACAGCCGAAATGCGCCGAAACAGCACGGTGAAGCGTTGAGCGATGCACCCTCAGCTTCCGGCTGATCTCCGCCACGGACAACCCGGAATCACGATACCTCTCGCGGACCAGCGCCTGAAAGGCGTCGCAGAGTTCCCGGTTCGCAGTGTCGCTCCCCGCCATCGCCAGAGAGAGGATCTTATAGGCTTCCGCCCCCGCGCCAAACTCCCCGCGCCGGGAGCAGGAGCGAATCTCCTGCATCAGGTTCTCAAACAGTTCGACCGGACAGCTGCCGGCGTACCGGCCGCTCCGCGGCAGCTGAAACCGGGCGATCAGCTCCGGCAGGTTCGCGCCGTCGATGGTGAGCCAGTAATACTCCCAGACCGGTGTCCGGCGGCGGATATCGTGAAGCTCTCCGGGGAAATAAAAACAGACCTCGCCCGGCTTGAGAATCCAGCTTGTCTCCCCCCGGCGGAACTCTCCTTCCCCGCGAACGCACCAGAAGAGCTCGAGAAACTCTTTCCGCACACATCCGTCACTCCAGCCCGGTCCGGTCACATAGTGCCCGGCGGAACGGACATGGAGCAGAGCGTTGATCGTTCCTGTCGAATAGGGGCGGTAAATTTCCGCCAGTTTATAAAGATCGCGCATCCTCCAGTTCCTCCCGCGACATTTCTGCTAGTTATAATACACCTGTCTCATTGTCCTTTCAAGACATTCACAGTATAATAAAGCAGAAAACACACAACCCTCGGGAAAGGAGTCGGCAGATGATGAAAAAAGGACCGAAAATCGTGGTAATCGGCGCCGGAAGTTTCTTCTTCGGACGCGCCGTCGTGTACAATATGGCGCAGAGTCCCATTCTGCGAACCGGCACGCTCGCCCTGGTCGACACCGATCCGGCGGTGCTGGAAACGATGATGAAGCTGGCGGAACGGGTCGGCCGGCACGTTGGAGCACCGTTCCGGCTGATCGGTTCAACCGACCGCAGAACCGTGATGCACGGAGCGGATTTCGTCGTTGCCAGCTTCTCGTTCCGGAACACCTTTTACCGCGGGACAGATGTGCGAATTTCGCGCAAATATGGTGTGACCATGTGTTCCGGCGACACCATCGGCCCCGGCGGAATCTTCCGCACACTGCGCGAACTCCCGGAGATTCTCCGCATCGCACAGGATATCCGGGAGCTCGCGCCGGAGGCCTGGATGATCAACTTCGTCAATCCGACCGCCGCGCTCGGCCTCGGCCTGATGCGCCACGCTCCGGATGTGAAAAGTTTCGCCCTCTGCGACGACCTTCACGATCCCCGCAAACGGGCGGAATATCTGTTCCGCTGCGGAATCACTGAAAAACCGGAAATTCCAATCTCTCCGGAGCAGGATGCAAAATTCGATTTGCAGATCCTCGGCGTCAACCACTGCAATTTCGTCGTGAAATGCAGTTACGACGGCGTCAGCCGGATGGACCATCTCCGCAAATGGGTCGCCGGACAGGCGAAAAAAGAGTGGGAGCACCCGGCCGACAGAAGTGACGCCAAACAGCATTACAACTACAACTACGCTCTTGAACTCTTCGACCTTTTCGGCGCCTGCCCCAACGCGCTCGGACACATCAAGGAGTATCTCCCCTTCTTTCAGGGATACGGGGTGTCGCCGGTCGAACCGGAACCGATCGTTCCGTTCGACGCCTTCCGCCGCGCTGACGAGATGGCCGCCCAATGGCGGGAAACCGTCGCATTTGCAAACGGCGAGCGCCCGATCGAAGAGTTCTTCGCCGGCGGCAGAGGCGACCACGCGACCGACATCATCGAATCCATGTGGGGCGGGCTCGGCAGGAAGTTCTACGTCAACACGGCAAACCGCGGCGCAGTGCCGAACATGGCTGACGATGCCTTTCTGGAGCTGCGTTCCGAGCTGGATATGAACGGGCCGCGCCCCCTGCCCGCCGTACCACTGCCGTACGGCGTACTCGGCCTGACCCGGCAGGTGCTCGACACCCACGAACTAGCCGTGGAAGCCGCAGTCTCCTGTGACCGGAAGATCCTCTATCGCGCCCTTGCCTGCGACCCGATCGTAAACAATCTCGGCGATGCCAGACGAATCATGGAGGAACTTCTCGAAGCAGAGCGCGATCACCTTCCCGCCGGCTGGTTCCGCTGAGCCGACATGGTCGAAAAACAGCCCCGCGTTGCGGCGCGCGGGACCCGTTTGCGGGGGCTGTCGGGGGCGCCGTTCGCCGCGCCCCCGTGGCCAGTTTCCCTCTTTGCTCCATGGCTGATTTTCAAAATTCAGATTTTTTTCTTTTCCTCCTCTTGATTTTTTTTGAAAAACGTTTCTATTGTTAGTGAATGATAACTAACATAGGAAACATACGATCATGGAACTCACAAGACGACAGCAGGAGATCGTCCGGACGGCGCTGGAGCTGATCGCCGCGGGCGGAATCCGGAATCTCACCATCCGGAATCTGGCCGACCGGCTCGGCCTCACCGAACCGGCCATCTACCGCCACTTCCGGAACAAGGCGGAGATCGTCCGCACTCTGATCGGGGAATTCGACCGGGGGATTCCGGAAACGTCGCCGGAACGCACCGGCTTCGAGGCAGTTGCCGCGTTCACCCGAAGCCGCTTCACCCAGGTGGCGGCCCAGCCCCCGCTGGCGAAGGTGCTCTTCGCAGAGGAGCACTTCATCGAGGAGCCGGAGTTCGCCCGGCTCCTGCTGGATATGATGCACCGCCATCGGGAGAAGCTCGGGAAACACTTCCGCGAGGCACAATCTTCCGGAGAAATCCGGACGGACATTCCGGAGGAGATGCTCTTCCGGCTGGTCTTCGGCCCGGTCCGGCTGCTGGTGAAGCAGTGGGGGCTCTCCGACGGTGCATTCGACCTGCGGGAGAAGGGCGAGGAGCTGATCCGCGTCCTGAGAATCCTGCTGGCACCCGGAAGCTGACTTGAACGGAAATCATTCGACAACAAGAGAGGAGAAGATATCATGAAGAGAAAAATCATCCAGATCGACGAGGCAAAGTGCAACGGCTGCGGCAAGTGCATCCCCAACTGTCCGGAAGGCGCGCTCCAGCTGATCGACGGCAAGGCGCGGCTGGTCAGCGACCTCTTCTGCGACGGGCTCGGCGCCTGCATCGGGGAGTGCCCCCTGGGCGCCATTCAGGTCGTCGAACGGGAGGCGGAACCCTACGACGAACGCAAGGTGATGGAAAACATCATCCGTCAGGGCCCCAACACCATCAAGGCGCATCTGAAGCACCTCAAGGAGCACGGCGAATTCAAACTGCTGGAGACCGCGGTCAGCTGTCTCCGGGAACAGAACCTGCCGGTGCCGGATCTGCGGGAGGCGGGCAAACTCCCCTGCGGCTGCCCCGGCACTCTGGCCAGACGGCTCGCGCCGCGCCCGGCGGCAAATTCCGCTCCGGCGGCGTCGAGCCCCTCCGCCCTGCGGCAGTGGCCGGTTCAGCTCAAGCTTCTGAATCCCGCCGCGGAATACTTCGATGACGCTGATCTGCTGATCTCGGCCGACTGCGTCGCCCACGCATTCGGGGGGTTCCACCGGGAGCTGCTCGACGGGAAAATCCTCGTCGTTTTCTGCCCGAAGCTGGACAACAGCACCGAAGAGTACGTGGAGAAACTTGCGGAGATCTTCCGCCGCCACCGGATCCGGTCGATCACCGTCGCACGGATGGAGGTCCCCTGCTGCGGCGGCACCGTCGCCATCGTCGAACAGGCGATGGAACGTGCCGGGCTGAAGATTCCGCTCTCGGTCCGGATTGTCGGCATCGGCGGCGATCTGCTCAGCTGACCGGCGCTCAGCGACGACGGAGAAACTCCGCCCGGAGCAGCCGGAATTCACCGGCGAACGCTCCGGGCAGTTTCACCCGGATATTCCGCTTCCACGGCGACAACAGCCAGTTGGGGGAATTATCCAGCGGGATGAGATAGCAATGGGAGCCGCCCCAGAATTCGACCCACGGCTGCCCCTTGCCGGCGAGCACATCCTCCCACAGCACCCGGAAGTCGCGGCCGATGATCGGGCGGTCGAATTCGAGCAGCAGAAAATCTCCCGACGCCCCGGCGGGGAGTTCCAGCTGGAGTTCCGCTCCGCCGGGCTGTGCGAAGAAGAGTCCGCCGCCGCCATTTTGCAGATGTTTCCCCGCCGCGGCCCGCGCCGGAACCGGGTCGGAAAGGTGCGAAGCCAGCCGCTCCAGCGACGCCCCCCACGTGAACGGATAGGCGTCGATTTTCGGATCCTGAAACGCCTCCGACGCCAGCGCCATGTCGCCGATCGAGGCGGCGTCCACCTGCGGGACGCCCTTCAACCGCGCCTCGGCGCCGCGCCGGATCATCCAGATCCGGCCGCCGGTATCCCGGAACGGCAGATATTCCGCCAGCAGATACCGGTAGAGCGCATGGGCCCGGAACGGCAGCCGCCCCTCGTAAAAGTTGACGTCGCGCCCCTTCACCAGCACCAGCAGCGGCTTTGCCGCCTTCACCTCCCGCACCATCCGCTCCACCTGCGGGCGCGAGGCGACGTAGTTCCACGCCGGATACGAGACCGGCGGGCGGCGGCGGAAATAGGCGTAGCCGGTGGCGTTGTTGGTCATGTCAAGGTAGCTCTCCTCCGGCTTCAGCACCCGGTCCAGCAACGCCTTCGTGCCGACCAGATGCGCCAGATGGTCCGGCTGGATCGAGGCGGCCCGCCCGAGCATCGGGAATCCCGCCGCCTCCAGGTTGACGACGTTCTCCGGTTCCACAACTGTTTCGGTGCAGTTGTTCCAGAGGTTCCGCCAGTCGGCGCACTGCAGTCCGTACAATCCGAGCGCCACCGCCCAGCAGCCGAGCAGTGTCCTGCGCCGCACCAGCCCCGGCAGCAGCCACGGCACCAGAATGCCGACATAGAGCCCGGAAACCGTGAAAATACGCGACGTACTGCCCAGATCAATCCGGCCCCCCGCCCGCTGAATCAGCAACACCGCCAGAATGAGAATCGAGGAGCTGCCGAGAAAACGGAGCTCATCCCGCACCGTTCCCCGCCGCTTCCGGAAGAGGAAGAAGAGCGCCATCGCCCCTACCCCCAGCCAGCCGAACCGCACGAACTGCCAGAACAGCCCCTGCGTCACCGCGACATCAAGCTCGCGGGAACCCATCCACGGCACGCAGTGCGCCAGGGTGTAGACCCCCGTCTGCTCCAGCAGAATGCACAGCATTCCGCCGATGATCCGGTAGAACGGCGTCAGCAGAAGCAGCAGTGCCGCAACCGCAACCGCGCCTGCCGAGAGACAAAACGCCCGGCGCTGTTCCGTCACCGCCCGCCACAGCTGCCGGACCAGCAGAGGCGACATTGCCAGCACCATCGCCGCCGTGTCGGTCAGCGAGTAAAAGATTCCGATCACGCCGAGCACGCCGAACCACCAGAGCCAGCGGACCGGGTTGCGATACCGTTCCGGTTCGGTCAGGAAAAAGAAGAAGGCGATCGCCACCGTCAGCCCGGCGCCGATTCCACACCCCAGGTCGGAGATCGCCAGAACCGCCAGAAACGCCGCAACCGTTCCACACCGGCGGCGCAGCGGCGCCAGCAACAGCGCGAGCACCACAAGATCCGCCAGCTTCTGCCCGGTGCCGAGCAACGAGATGTCGTGCCCCCGGAAGAGCCAGGTGAAAAAACCGGGCAGATAGTTGATCAGCCCGCGCGACGGAATGTAGTCGAGATAGGGCACGCACCCCATCGTCTGCCAGAGATACCACGGCAACGCCACTTCGCCGTTGTGATAGTCGTCCTGCCAGATGGCCGGCCACCCCTCGCCGCCGGCCAGCAGAGTCGCCGCCACAGCAAGCAGAACCGGCAGCGGCACCCGGAAGTTCCCTCCGGCCGCACGGCGGAACGCCCGCACCAGCGCGCACCAGGCGATTCCGGCCAGAACCCACGCCAGCAGGGAGAGTGTCCAGTGAAACCCCGGATCAAACCAGCTGCCGTCGCGGCGCTGCAACGGCGGCGGAAGCAGGTAGAGAAAAAGCAGTGGAATTCCGAGCTGGGCAATGAAAAAGAACCGGTCACAGTTGCGCGGCGCAGAATCTTTCCGCACCAGCCAGAGCATCAGGACAAGCACCGCGGCGTAGAGGATTCCGGCCAGAGAGCTCCCCCCCTCCCAGACCCGCTGTTGGAAGAACTGGATCCCGGCCAGAGAAAAGGGGAAGAGCAGCAGTCCGCCATAACAGCGCTCCGCCGTGCGGGAGGCCGCGGCGGCGTCCCCTGTCGGAATCACCGCCAGCGCCGGAAGAAGAAGCAGTACCGCCAGCGCCGGAAGCGTGGTCAACGGCTCCAGCGAAGATACCGTGACCGCCTGCCCCGCCATGACGAAACCGGGCAGCAGCGAATAGAAGCCGAGCCGGGCGACGATCGCCGCGTATCCCGGCTCCGCCGCGAGGCGCCGGTACCAGCGGCAGAGCAGAAACGCCGCCGCACCGAAGACCGCCAGTCCGACATATTCAGCGGTGTACTCGAAACTTTTCGGCATGCCGGAGACGCCGAGGAAACCGCCGATGAAGTCCCCGTACGGTTCGGCTTCCAACTGCATCGTCCGCCAGTAGAACCCGCCCGCCGCCAGCGCCAGCACCCCCGCCTGCCCGAACGCCGCAAAGCGCACCTTCGCCGGAAGCGGACCACCCGGCTCCTCGCTCCGGGATGCGGAACAGAGCCAGAACAAACCGGTTACCAACAGCACCAGCGCCAGCGGAACAAACATCACGACCTCCTGAGATCACTTCATGGATAATGCAACTTGACACATGCCGGGCTCCGTCCGCCGGAGCAGTCGCTCCGCCTCCGCGAGCACCCGTTCCGGCGCGACCGCCGCCATGCACTCCGCCCGGCCGGAACAGCGGCTCCGCCCGACCGCGTGCACGCACGGGGAGCAGGCCGCCTCCACCCGGATCACCGTTTCGACGAGCCACGGCGAAGGCCGCAGCAGAAGTTCCGGCTCGGTCGCCCCCCAGATGCTGAGCACCCGCCGCCCCGTCAGCCGCGCCCAGTGAAGCGGCGCGCTGTCGATGCCGACGAAGAGCGACGAGCGGTGGATCGCCGCCACCGACTCCCGCAGAGAAAGTCTGCCGCAGCCGGAAACGGCCCGTTCCGCCAGCTCCGGCGGCAGTGCGGCAAGGATCTCCTGCGCGTGGGCCGCATCTTTCGGCCCCCCGATCACCAGCACCCGCCACTGCGGATGCACCGCCAGAAACCCGGCGAGAAATTTCCCCCAGGCGGCAAAATCCCAGCGGCGCAGAAAACTCAGGGCACTGCAGAACGGCGCCGCCACCAGCACCGGAGTCTCCTCCGGCGAAGCGGAAATTCCGGCGCAGACATGCTGCCGCAACGCCTCCGGCTCCGGCAACGGCGCGGCCAGCGCCCCCGCCAGCGCATCATACGATTCAAACACCCGCCCCCGCCGCGCGAAGGGGAGCGCCGCATCGCAGCAGCGGCGCGCAAACGCCTCGTCTTCCAGATAAAATCCGCTCCGGAACTGCCCCCCGCCAGCGCACTGCAGAACACCGCCACCCGGGAATAGACCTCCAGATTGACCGAAAGCCCCGGCCGCATCCTCCGGCACCGGTACAACATGGCAAGCAGGGAAAACGCCAGACGGAACACCCCGCGGTCGTCAACCGCTTCAATCCGGTCAAAAAGCCCGAGCAGTTCCGCGTGCGCCGCCACCTGCGACGTGCAGACCAGCACCAGCCGGGCATCGGGGTGCTTCCGGCGAAGCGCCAGCAGAAGCGGTCCGGCCACAGTGATCGAGCCGCCGCCCATGAATTTGAAAATCAGAATCGTCCGGACCGTCGCGGGCGGGTTCCGCCGCCGCCATCTCCGGCAGAACAGCAGAAGCACTCCGCCGAGCCAGCGGTCGATCCGAAGCAGCCATTCCGTATGCATCTGTCATCCTCTGCGCCGGAAACAGGCAGTCCCCCGGAATCCCCGCCGGGCCCGGGCTCCCCGCCCAGGAACCGCTCCGCCGCCCGGCGTTCCATGCGCTTATCGTCTTGAATATACCTCTTTTATTATATCACGGAAGAACGCAAAAAACAAACGCTTTTCCGCGCCGTCCCCGAGATTCCCACATGGACCGGCGCGGAAAAGCAGAACAGCCCTCCCGCGCCGGTCGGACGCAGGAGGGCCGGATATGAGGGGGCTTCGATCTTACTTCATCTGATTTTTCGCTTCCCCTTTCATCCGGTACTGGTACATGTTCTCGCCGACTTCACGCGAAGCGCGGCAGATCTCCGGATAGGGGGTGTCGGCGACATCGACGAAGCCGATCTGGTAACGCTCCCCGTCGCCGCGGCCGGTCAGCGGCTGGTCGCGGTACTGGAACCAGTGCGCGCCGACAATCTGCGGATGGAGCAGTGCGCCCTGCAGGAACCGGGTGTAGGCCGTCGCCCGGTCATTCTGATCCACACCGACCGGGCAGAGTCCCGGCGAATACATGCCGCGGTCGAGCACGCCGAAGTGGAACTCGCCGATCAGCACCGGCATATCCGGGAAGGTCGCCGCACCGAGATTGGCCGGCGAATGCGCGTAGATGTTGACCGTCAGAACGTCGCAGTACTTCTTCGACGCCGCCGACAGTTCCGGAATCACGCTGTCGGTGCTGATGAAACGGCATCCGAGATAGAGCCGGTGCGGCGCCACCGATTTGACCGTATCGCGGCAGATCTGGAAGTAGCGGTCGATCGTCTTCTCCTGAAACGCCCTGCCGTCGGCACGGTACGCTTCGGTCTGCTTTTTGGGCACCTCGGTGCTCCGCAGCATCGCATTCCAGTTTGCGTACTCCGTCCCCCAGGCCTTGTTGAGCTTGTGGATCGTGTGATACTTGCGCTTCAAATCGCCGATGAACTCGCGCTTGATGTACTGCTTCTCCGGACTGCCGAGCACCGCGCGGATGAGTTCCAGCGGTTTACGGTTGCCGAAGTTGAGCTCGTTGTCGATGAAGTAGCCGATGCACATCGGATCGGTGAGCGACCGCAGCACCTCCGGATGCTTCTCCGCCAGATCGGGGATCAGCGTCCGCATCTTCGCCACATAACGCGGGTCGTACACGTCGTAGAACTTGAGATTGCTCTTGCCGACCCGCGGCATCTTCCAGTCGTAATCGGTAAGCTGCATCGTGTAAGGAGTTTTTCCGAGCGCGATCAGGCGGAAGTCCCCCCAATCGCCGATCGAATTGAAGCCCCAGTGCTCCAGCCGGCGGCTGACGGTCCGGAAGAAATCCGGTTCGTAATCCTCTTTGCCGTACTTGATCTGGAGGTTGCGCCGGTTGAAGGCGATCTCCTTCTCGTTGCCGACCGGGAAGGCGAACCACTCCGGCCGCCCGGCACAGCGGATCGCATTGCCGGAGGTGGTCAGCACATCCATGCCGTGCGAGAAGAAGAGCCGTCCCTCCGGGTCGACCATCCACCACTTGCCGTCGTATTTGGCGACGCGGAAGTTGCCGGTCGCTTCCAGCTGCGGACCATTCTTCCAGCCGCCGAAGCGGTTCCACTCCGCCGGCCGCTTCGAAGCGGCAAGCTCCTTCTCCTCCTCCTGAAGGTTGCGGACCAGATCGGCGTCGGAATGGATCTTGGCCGGCCACTCATCGTGGACGAACTGCCCATACCGGTCGATGAAGGGGAAGAACGGTTCCGGCGCCGCCTTCACCGCGCCGGGCTCCTCCAGCCGGAGGTTGCTGATCCGGCAGTCGACCAGCCCGGGCCTCTTCGGCTCGAACGGCCACTGCATGTAGAACTCGACCGCCTTCACCTTCGTGGTGTCAAGCGCGGCAGGTGCGGGCACTCCTTTGGGGAAGTGGAAACGTTTCGCATGCGGCAACTCCATCCGCAGTGTGCGCTTCTCGCCCGGATTCAACGCGATGCCGACGTAGCTCTCCTTGAAATCCTTGTTCGGCCAGGAGCCGTTGGAGATGAACATCACCAGCCGCATCTGGTGCTCCTTCGAGAGATTCTCGATGTCGGCGGCCAGCACTTTGTAGTTGGACATATCCCAGACGCCGCCCTTGCCGGGCGGGGAAATCCGCACGCCGGAGGTTCCGCGCGGGTCGTCGATCTTAAGATGGATCTCCCGGCCGTTTACGGCAACCTTGCCGGAACCTTTGGCGGAAACATTATCCGCCTTGTAGGGCAGCTCCTCCGCACCCACGGAGATTACCGCGGCGGCAAGGAGGCCGCACCAGAGATTCAGTAACTTCATCATATCCTCACAAATTCAGGGAAATTACTTCACATTGCCGCGAATCGCCAGATTGCCGTCGCGCCACTGCTCGACCCGCGGATTGGTGTACTGGTCACGCTCGTCAGTGAGCTGACGGACGGAGAGCGTCTCGACGTGGCCGTCAAACATCATCGCCTCGGCATTGTCCGAGTGGCGGACGTAGGCCGGATAGTAGGCCGAAGCCGAGTTGTAGGGCGCGACCGGCGAGGTGGATTCATAATAGGCTCCCTGGCCGCCGCCGTGACGGATCTTGCCGTTGTATCCGGCGCAGACCGGCGGGGTGTCGATGAACATGATCAGCTTGTCGTTGCGGCCGAACTTCGAAATCTCATCGACCTTGTGCGGGACCTTCTTCTGGTTGTTGTTGAAGGTTTCGCCGAAGGTGAGCACGTTCAGGCCGTAGTTGAGCCCCTTCGAGCTGAAGGAGTAGTTCGCATCGGCCGGGCAGTGAAACGCATCCTTGCTGACGCCGTACGATCTCTCGAAGACATGGAACCAGTTGCCGGTCTTCGCGCCGAGGTAACCGGTGATCGCCCAGTTGTCGTTGTCGTTGCTGTAGGAGGTTGACGCCTTGCTGAAAAGCGAGAGGTTGCTGCGGCATCCGGCTTCTGCCGCCGCGTCGCGCGCCGCGGAAAGCATCGGGTGCATCATTGCCGCCGCGAGTGCGACAACTCCGACGATCAGCAGGAGTTCGAAGAGGGTGAAATTGTGTCTCATCTGTAGTTCCTTTCCTTTTTTCTGGAAGTAAAGTCGGTTAATTCTGCCAGTCTGCCCAGAAGCCGTCCGGGTCCTTGGTCTTGTTGCCGATTCCCGTACTGCCGTTGTTGGGAATTTCATTATACTTCATCATCCTGCTGTGTCCGTCGACAAAGAGGACATTCATGCCCTGCTTCTTTTGATGGCGCCAGTCAGCAAGATTATCCGCAATGTTGCTCCGTCCGCCGACCTCAGGATTGGATCCCTCCCGGGCGGTATCCATCACGATCATCCGGCGCGAGGGCCGCTTGATTGATGTCAGCAGAAAATTCGGTCCTATCGTATTCTGCGACCACGCCTGTTTATGATCCGCATAGTCCGGATTGGTATGGTAGGAGTTGGACGAGTAGTGGAACGAGATTCCCTTGCTGGAAGGCTTCGACTCCGGCATTGCAGGACAGGCGAAGAAAACTTTCGGCCGGTTGTCCCCTTTGATGACATCCTCGGCATTTCTCACCTCATCTGCAGGCCGGTCATAGTGAATCTGGTCGGTCGTATTGAGGTTCGGCTTGGTCATCCGGTAGAGTACATCCTGCCACTTTCCATACCCGTCGTAGCCGCCGCCCCAATTGCCGTTGTACTTGGGGAATTTGTTCTGGTTGATGTCGACATACATCGCCATGTAGGTGCCGATCTGCTTGAGATTGTTGACACAGGAGAGATCCCGCGCCTTCGCCCGCGCACTGCTCAGCGCCGGCAGCAGCAGCGCCGCCAGAATGGCGATGATTGCAATGACTATTAAAAGTTCGATCAAGGTAAAATGCTTTTTCATTGGTGTCCGACCCTCCTTGTTACAGCGCGACATGATGAATACCTTTCCTTGATTCGGGTTTCAAAGCGATTACGGAGTTCCGTTCGATCAACGTATTGCTCAATTCGATTTTCTGAAGTCCATCCAGTTCGTCCGCGAGAACGAGTTCCACCGCCTTCTCCGCGGTTTCCCGCAACGGGCTTGCGATGGTCGTGAACGAGGGGCGCTGAAATTCGGAAACGCCGGGATTCTCAAACGCCATCAGCGAAATATCCTCCGGCACCCGCTTGCCAGCCAGCTCCTGAATCAGCCAGTTCACTTCGAGCGCCTTCATATCCTCGCCGGTCACCCAGACCGCGGTGCATCCGGCGTCGATCATCTGTTTGACCGAGAGGTGCAGCGGCAGTGTGTTGGCGAATTTCAGCAGATATTCCTCCGGATCGTATCCATTCTCCCGCAGCACGTCGCCGACTCCGTCGGCTCGGCCGGTTCCGGTGTAATCCGGTTCATGAATGACGGCGATCCGCCGGTGCCCTTTGCCGAAGAGATACTCTCCGGCGAGACGGCCGGTCGCACGGCAGTCCACATAGATGGTGTGAAAATATTCGCTCTGATCGTCGCTGAGCCAGACAATCGGCAGATTGTGCAGTTTGCGCAGCATTTCAATCGTCTCCGGCTCCCAGGCAATGCCGATGATGCCGTCGAACCAGCAATCGGCCAGACTCCCGATCCGGTCCTCGGTGATCAGATTGATCCCGGCATTCGCCCGCGAAAGCGCAAAACAGATGTACTGCGTGAGCGTATTGACGTAACCGCCCATCACCGTCTTGTACGGCGGCTCGGTCACCAGCGCGATCTGCTTGTTCCGGACTCCGACCCGCGGCCGGAATCCCAGTTCGCGTGCCGCCGACAGCACCCGGCTGCGGGTTTCCGAAGGAATCAAGGCGCTGTTGTTGAATACACGGCTCACCGTCCCGGTCGAAACCCGGGCCCGGAGCGCAACCTGCGCCAGCACCCCCGATGTTCCATTGGTATTTCTCGTTCTCGATACAGCCATTTTTCTACACCTTTTTTTTGCTTTCTCTATAATTATACTCGATTTTCTGCAAATGTCAATAGCAAGACAGTAAAAATTGTCTCATTTATGCAATTTTTGCATAAGAAAGAGAAAGCAAGAGGCCTCAGGATTGTTTTTTGCAGAGAAAAGAAAAAACCGTCAGCAGGAGCCGGTCCCGTCGTCGCCATCGTCGAAACAGTCACATGCCGCATCGCCGAAGGGATCAAACTCTGTTTCGGCAGCATTGCCGAAGTCGGTTTTACTGAAGAGCTCGCGGATAACGGCGCCGGAGAAGCCGCGGCTGACCAGAAAACGGAACGCCTTCTCCCGCTTTTTACGAGGATCCTTCTCTTTTGCGAGCATGCGCAGTTTGTATTCGAGGGCGCGGCGGGCGGCCTCGTATTCAAGATCGGCGGTCTTTTCGAGCGCGGCTTCGACATGCTCCGCCGCGAGCCCGCGGGTACGGAGCCGCATCCGGATGAGGCGGGCGCCGCTTCCGCGCGCGGAAAGTGCATGGGCAAAATCCTCCGCGAGCAGTTCATCGTTGAGATAGCCGCGGCGGCGGCACTCGGCCACAGCGGCCCGTGCCTCCGCGTCAGCCACCCCCGCCCGCCGGAGTTTCAGCATGAGCTCCTGCTCCGAATAGGAGCGGACGCTCAGCAGCCGCATCGCCCGCTCCAGCGGCGAAATGCTCCTTTTGTTCTTCCGTTCCTGCTCCATACCGACCTCGAATGATTTTCCTTATAATATAACACGGGAAAACGATTTCGACAATTGCCCCCGCCACAGCCCGGAACGGTCGTCAGCTTCACTCTGCCAACCGTTTTTACGATTATATCAAAACAAAAGACACGTCTCCTCTCTTTTTTTCTGCAAGATAAACAAATTTTTCTGATTTTTTCTCCTCCCTATTGACATAATCAGAAAAATATCGTATAATTTATATACTAAAGTTTTCCTGAAACTGGTTCGATGAGAA
>OIWS01001589.1_pt1 | contig 21999 bp, 13 predicted proteins | sample 1587611 | NCBI WGS metagenome assembly OIWS01 (sample SAMEA3888919, study PRJEB22519) | human gut metagenome | biome: human gut; feature: human-associated habitat; material: faeces | place: Denmark | collected 2010 | reverse complement strand
CAACGAGAAATAAGTAATGCGAAAGCCCGCTGCTTTCCGCACTGGAAAACAGTGCCGGAGGGCAGCGGGCTTTGCGGTTTGAGAGAAAGGTCAAAGGGTGCACGTCTGTGGTCCGTCAGGCGCGCAGGGCAGCGTTAGCGGCTGTTTCTGGCGTTGCTGGAAGTCGGGGCTGTGGTTCTGGCGGTTTTCGCTCTGCTTGACGGAATCTACTATCTGGCGGGGCTGGCAGGGTCGATTTTTCTGTTGAGTTACGCCGCGATCCTCTACGAGGGGTGGTTCCGCTCCGCTGAACGGCTTCCGCTGGCATTCTTTCTCATTCCGGGGGCAAATCTGCTCTGGATTCTGCGGGAGCTGCTGCGACTGACCGGCTGGTTCCGGCTGGCGGCGGCATTCACGATTCTCGCGGTCTGGATAGTCGCGCTCTTTCTCATCCTCCGCCGGGAGTTTCTCGCTGCCGGCATTCTTGCCCTGCTCAGTTACCTGGTTTCGGTCGCCGCGACCTTCCTGCCGGCTGGCGGAAACGGAGAGTGATCCCCCCGCTTTCGCACCAGGCGGAACCGGCTCACTCCTTCACCAGTTCATAGACCAGAGTCGGTTCGGCGGGATTGCGCAACACCGACGCAGTAAACATCAATCTTTTTCCGTCATTGCACAGCAGAGGCAATTGCTGCCGGCGCGCGCCGGTGAGATCGACCGCATATAACTTATGTTGTCTAAAATCACCCCGAATCGTTATCTCAGCCTCCCCATGTCGAACCAGCAACGGAAGAGTCCCCCAGGACTCCATCACCTCCTTTTCGGCAGAACTGAAGGTCTGCCCGCTGTTTCGGCTTTCAGTCAGATGCAGCAGCAGAATCCGACGACTCGAACGCAGTTCAGCATCATCCATCGCCGCCGCCAGGAAGGCTCCGAAACCGTGCCGATTCGACACCAAAAGGCAGTTTCCTGCAGAGCGTTTTCCCTCTGGAAGCAACGCGGCTTCACTGCGAGGCGTTATCACCTGAAACGTTCCCTGTTTTGCATTCAAGATCAGCTCCCCGGTGGAACTGGTGAACCGTTGCGCCACACGATCGTAACTTCCGGGGGGAAGCATACCCGCCTGCAACGTTGCATCAACATTCCCTATCTCCGGAACGGCACGGCCTTTTGTCGTAATCACAGAACCCACCTGACAAATCAATGCCATTTTCCGCAGATCCTCCGGGTAGTCCTTCCGCCATGAATCACGCTCCAGCATCTCCTTTTTATCGATGAGAAGCGGTAACTTCAGCTGGGAGGCTGCCACGTCGCCGCGGGCAAAAAAGAGCGCCCCGGCCCGTTCCGAAAGCAGCCTTACCGGGTCGTTGACAATATCAAAATAGTCCAGAACGGTCTCCTCCCGGTCCATCGCGCTGCCCCAGGTCGTATAATCGAATCGGCAGACCATGTTCCAATTCTGCAGTGCTCCGTAAGCTCCGACCAGGAACGCCCCCTCCGCCGCATAGTCATACGGATTGCAGAAATCCCACTCGGAAAGAGAAAACGGCTTTCCGAACAACCGGTCTGCGGCACAGTTCAGGAAATTTCCCCCGAACATCGTAATCGCGCTGCGATTATCAACCATCGACGGCGGAGTCCAGCCGCCAGCAATGAAGCGCGGGTGATTCCAATAGGAGTGGGTCTCCACCAGATCGAACGGTTCCCGCAACAGCGTGGCAAAACGAGAAGAACAATAGTTCTGATCGGTCAGCAGCGCCTTCACGCCGAGACGTCGCAGAAAGCCATGCTGCCGATGATAAGCGCGATGCTGAAGATCCAGAAGAAACCGGTGCCAGAGTCGCTCCCGATTCATCGACGTGACGGTCAAGCTGTTTTCCCGGCAGTACTGTTCAAACCGTTCTGCATAAATCGAATGGGTGATCGGGGCATCCCGGTAAGCGGCATCAATGGTATTCTCGTTCACCAGAGAGATCGAGAGAATGGAGGGATCATCCTTCCAAGCCAGTCCGGTATGTGGATTGACGTGATTCAGAAAATTCTCTGCAAACCGCTCCCAGTTGCGCATCGCCGATTCCGAAACGAATACCAGCGCTTTGAATTCATTGAACGCAACGGCACGGTTCGGCAATTCCGCAATCTCCCCCGGACGCAGTGTGCGCAGAGTAAAGAGATCGATAATTGTGTAGATACCATGATCCCTCAACTGCTTGAGCAGATAATCCAGCCGTTCGAATTTTTTCGGATCAAGTCGGGTCGAATCGTTTCCCTCCCGAACCGGCAGATCGCGATCAAAATGATGCAGACGCGCCAGATTATAACCCGACTGCGCCATGTGTCGCGCCATTTTCTCCTGCTGGGAAGCCACGGCAAACAGCGCATTGATACAGATGTTGCCACCGTAAAACCGGATTGCCTTTCCCGGTCGTTTTTCAAATTCCAGTCTTCCGTCGATATTTCTCACCCGTCCAAACTTTCCGGCCGGAGCAGACTGGAATCGAGAAAAATCCAGAATGCTGCCGGGAATAATCCGCTTATTATTCCGGATCGGCTGATACTCTTTACCCGCTGTAATCACCAGTTTGGGCGGCGCTCCCAGCTGGAGAGGAATCTCATCGGGCGAAAGTGATGCCGCAACAATCATCCAAACGGATTTGCCGGTCGACGAGAGCTTCAACTCCCGGACTCTTCCGGATTTCCCGAAATCGTAACGAGTGAGAAATAGTCCGATTCGCGAACAGCTTCGATTCTTCCCGAACCAGACGGCCACAGCGCGTTTTCGATCCGCCGGATACCAGAAATTTCCGACCTCATCTCCGGAAATTACCGGAAGATGCCGCCTGCTGCCGTCAGCATAGATCGCAGTCAACGCTCCAACCGGGACTCGTTGATTCGGCTCCCACGCCAAAGCATGCAACAGATAGAGATAACGCCCTTCCGGCTCCGGCAGGGAGATGGAACATTCCCGAGGGAAATAAGGGCGAGGCCAGCCGTAGGTGGCAAGACAGGATTTTCCATCGTTCTCGGCCGGATCAATCACTCGAAACCGGACACCGCGAAACCTCATCTCACCGGTCGGCATGTCCGCTAAATCATTCTCTGCCCCCTGATCGGACCAGCCTCCCCTGCGATCGCCGTCGAATTCATCGGCAAATCCCATGTTGGCCACTTTCGACAGATCCAGCGGTGTAGAGCGGTAAGAGCGATAGGAAAGCCGGAGATGCAGATTCAAGGGATCACTTTCTTTCGGTGGCGACAATCGAACCGACCAGCTGTGGTGATCCTTGTAGTGCCGATCGTCGAAGAAACTGACATCCATCGGTCCGGAAACGGTCAGTAATCCTTCTGCGAGCGGAATCGACAATCTTTCGACCCGACCAAGACTGACCATCCATCTGGCTGGATCGTGCTTCACAGGAAAGGAGAATTTCCGTCCGTCTGCATCGAGCTGACGGTAAAGGAATTCAGTCAGTGGCAGAAAGGCGACCAGAGCAAACTGCCGAGTGGATGGAGTCCCCGAGATCTTCGCCCGGTAGTCCAGTGGACCTCCTTTCTGACCAGAGATGGTCTCCCGCAACTTGAATCCGCCCCCCTTGCGCAGCAGAAAACCTCCCTGCCATTCAAATGAGTTCGCGGATCGTTGCGGGAAACCGTGATCGGCACGAAAACTCCCGTTTTCCTGAACGGAAAAGTTCCAGCCGTTATCCCAATGTTCCAGTCGCAGTCGCACCTTTCCGATGGTCACGATTCCGTTGTCGGCAATGCGGAACTCTTCCATCGCCAACGAGACGATTGCAGACAGCAACAGATACACAGCGAATATTTTTTTCATGGCCTTTTTCTCACCTCTCAATAGAGTTTTTCCAGCTTCCGGTCACGGCGGCCATACCAGAATCCAGCTATTATATCGACATTGCCGGAAAGCGGCAGATTGATCGACTCGGTTCCGACATGGCTGTCGACATAGAGCACATTAATAGAGCGGGAAGGATGTGGAGTACTGACAAAAGGTCCGATCTTGCCCGGAGGCATCGTGCGGGAGATCGACATCTCCACGTACCGTGTTGTCGTCGAAGAGCGATATCCCTCGGAGAGAAGGCATGCCAGAGAAGGAGCGGGCACCCGGTGCAGTTTCAGCTGCATCGTTCCTGTGCACAGACTGTTCATCCCGAAACTCATCGTGCCGGGTTTGTTCAACTGCATGATCTTCGGGCAGTAAAGCTGCCGGGATAACTTCTCGGTCCGGGTCGGCTCATCTGTATCTTTAATCCCGTATGCTCCGCCGAGCTGATAGTGCCACCGTGCTTTCTGGCTAGCATAAGTGGTGTCTGTGTTGATCGGCATCAGCCCTCCATCATAGTCTCCGGCATATGCGGACATGATAATTCCCGCCTGTTTGAGTGAACCGGAGCACTCCACCGTCAAAGAGCGTTCCCGGGCCGAATTCAATGCCGGAAGCAGCATCGCCGCCAGAATGGCGATGATTGCAATAACAACGAGAAGTTCAATCAATGTAAATCTATCTCCATCCCTGTAACAAAACGGAAGATTCACGATCATGGTTGACGATTCTGCCGAAATGAGATTTCTTTTCATCGTTTCCTCCATTATGGTTGTTCGGATTGTCCGGATCTCGCCGAAGATTCCAATGCGCGGATTGAACCGCGGATATTGAGCCGGGTGGGGAAGTCGCTTCTACCGCACTCAAACGGCACCGGCTTTCCCTGACGCAGATGAGAGATCAGCGTCCGGGTTGCCTGGTAACCGATCTCCTCGCAGTCAATCGCAACCGCACTGAGCGGCGGGAAACTCACGTCACACATCGGACCGTCCCCCGCAATCACAATGGAGAGATCCTCCGGACAGCGGAGATTGAACTTCGGCAGAGCTCGGAGAATGCCGATTCCAACCCGTTCGTTGCAGATCACAGCGGTCGGCTTGGGCCCATCGTCCCAGTTGACCAGCCGCCACAGGAAATCGCTGCCGTTTCTGAAATCGGAATAATTCGAGTCATTCACCATCACTCGAAACTCCACTTGCGGCATTTCCCCCGTGCGGGAAAGAATCTCTTTAAGCTCATCACCCAGCGCAAGCTGATGTTCCCGCTCCTCCATCAGTGCGATGATCCGGCAATGGTTCATGGAGTGGAGGTAGCGGATGATCTGCAGATACATCCCGACGGCATTCACGCAGAAGATCGGGAACCGGTTCTGATTTCCGGCGAGATCCTCCCCCAGGCAGACGCAGGGGAGCCGCATCTCATGAATCTTCCGCAGCAATACCTCGGAGATGTAGCCGGTCACCACCACGCCGTCCACTGAACGCTGATGATTGCGGCTCGGGAAATGCGGCTCGTCGAATTCCGACGCGTGACAGCGCATCACCTCCAGATTGTATCCCATCTCGCGGCAGGCCTCTTCGATTCCATTCAGGAAACGGATGAAAAATCCATTGTTCCATCCATCCTGAATTTCACCCGCCAGCAGAAAGGCGATGGTTCTCAGTTGCCGTCCCGCGGGCGTGCGCGGCCGGTCGACGAAAAACCCCATATCCGCGGCAATACTCAGGATCCGTTCCCGCGTCTCCCGGGTAAAACTTTGCGCCTTGGGCTGTTCACGCAGCACCAGCGAAACCGTTGAAGGACGCACCCCCGCCGCCTCGGCAATATCCTTGAGTTTGACTTTTTCCACACTGCCTCCTGTTTTTTCACTTTAATTATAAGCGAAATTATGGAAAAAAACAAGAAGTTTTTCCGGAATATAGGAAATTTTTCAAGTTATTTTTGGAAAATTTTTCCAAAATTCTACCAGAAGTTCTTTGTCAGTGAAACTCCAAAGAGAGCTGCAGGGGGAGACATAATCTCCGCTTCCGCGGAATCATGCCGTAAGACAGGGCAGATGCGGAAATCATTGTTCCGCCGGTTCTTTGTGCAATACGGCGGCCGGGTCAGGAGCTGTGTAAGCGGCATCCCCGCCGTATCGCTGATAGCCGCGATATACCTTCACAAAACAGTACAGCCCGCAGAGGCCGATGACTCCCCCCATCGTGAAGAGATGCGGGTAATAGTTTCCGGTGAGATCCAGAAACTTCCCGGCCAGCGGTACACCGATCACACTGGCCAGCGCATTGATCAGCATCATGGCCGAATTGAACTGAGCGAAGTATTCGCGCGGGAAAAGCCGCGGCGCGTAAGAGGCCATCAGCGTGTTGTAGCTCATGATGGAGATTCCCTGCACCAGATAAAGCCACGCAAACGTCGATTCGGTCGTGGCGATCTGCCCGCCGACGAAGAGGATCACCGTCTGAAGCGCCATCGACACAATGCCGGTCCGGATCGGGTGAAACCGGTCGGAGAACCAGCCGAGAAAGAAACTCAACACGAAGGAGACCAGGCAGATCAGCGAACTCACCTTGCCGTAGAAGTCCATATCCATCTGAAGGCTCTTCACATAGAAGATCCCGTAGATGTTGAACGGCACCACCGAGAAGCCCGCAACAACGGAGGCCATGACCACCCAGCGGTAGTACGGGAGGGAAAAACACTCCCGGAAATAGGTCCGGACCGCGTTTTTTACCGAGGGCGGCCCGGAGGAGACCGTTTCCGGCGGCGGATACTCCCCCTCCTTCACCTTGAGACAGATGCTGAAGAGCCCCGCGCCGTAAAGTAACGCCAGTCCGAAGAAAATCACCATCGCATGCGTTTCGGCGTACCCCATCACAAAGTAGTTGAAGAGAAACGCGCAGCCGAGGCTGATCGCGCGGAACATCGCGAAGAAGCGCCCGAGAAATTCAGTCGGCACCACATCGGTGGCCAGTGCATTGAAAATCGCGCTGGCGAGCGTGGTTCCGAAATCGAGCACCGCCCAGAAGAAGCAGAAGACCAGCAGCGCCGCCAGGTGAAAGGAGAGATGCTCCGGGCCGACAAGCTGCTGAATCCACCGGGCGAGCTGCGGCGTGACGCCCAGCCCGAGCAATCCGACGAGAATGAAAGGAGTGGTCATAAAGAGATAGGGGATGCGCCGCCCGAACCTGCCGCGGTGGCGGTCGGAGCGGTAACTCACGATCGGGCAGAGAAAGATATTGGTGAAGTTCGGGAATGAGACCATGATGATGCCGTAGAGGAAGTCCGATACCTCGAACCGTTTCAACATCAATCCGGCGACGGTTCCGGTGGCCCGGTCCTTCATCGAGTAGGCGAAATCGCCCCACATCAGCCAGAGGAAGAGAATGACAAGTCCGCCGGCGGTGTAGACCAGCGTGCCGTTGCGCCATGTTTTCGCCGGTTTCATCGAAAATCTCCGGTACGGGCGAGACGCCAGGAGTCCCCTCCATCCCGGGAGACCAGAATCACCGGCTCCCCCGCGCAACTGCACCATGCCGCCGGCCTCCCACGACTCCCAGTGCCGGACCGGTTTCATCTCCAGCTGCCCGGCGGAGGCGGAGTAGGGAATCGTCTCCTCCAGCTCCGGATAGTGGAACCGCATCGTTTCAAAATAGTCCGGCGGCCAGAAGGACTGCGGCGGCACCGCAAAATAGGTAAGGTAGAGCGCGTTGTTGTGCGGATTGATCGCAACTTTGTGCATCCAGCTGTGATACAGCATCTTGGAAGGGGCGACAATCGTGCGGGCACTCTCCCACTCCTTCCCCGGTTTCTTGCGGAACATCACCAGCCGGTTGTTGTAAAGCCCGGTGGTGGAGCGATGAAAACTGTACAGCGTCCCGTCAGTGCCGCAGTTCAGCGACCCGTAACTGCACCGCTCCTGCCCCTGTTCGGGCTGGAGGAAGCGGACCGGTTCGAAAGCTTCCGCCGAGTACGGTTGCTTTGAACGGGTGTAGAGCGGCGGGTTGTGGTGCCCGTTGACGATCACTTCGAGGCGGCCCTGCGGGTCGAAGCTGATCGCGCCCCAGTTGTGCCCGTCCAGCGCGGAGCCGGCGGAGCCGAGGTAGACCGGCGCACTCTTCCGCCCGGTTTTGCGGTCGTAGACGGTGAGAAAGGTCGGCACCCCGTTCCGGCTGCTCACCGGCAGAAAGCGGGAGTGGAACAAGTGGTGATACTGGACGTCGAACTGCAGATTCCGCGCCGGCGCCTCCGGTCCGGGAAACGAGGCGGGCAGCGAGCGGCCGTGGCGGGTTTTCGCCAGATTGTCGACCGTCCAGAGCCGGGAGAGACCGGTTTCGCCGGGATGGAGCGCTTTGAGCTCTTCAAGGATTCCGCGACAGCGACGGCTGTTCGGCCAGTATTCGAGCAGCCACCCCCAGATCACGAACAGTTTGTCCGTCGAAGAGAGTACGATGTTGCCGTCGCCGGAGTGGTAGTTGCAGCCGATGGCAGTCTCCGCCACCTCCACCGGTTCGCCCAATTTCAGCCCGTCGGCGGTGCGCTCCGGCAGCAGAAGCTGAAGCCCGCGGTACGCCGCATCGAAGTAGCCGTAACTGGAGAGCAGAATCACCGGCGGGCGCTCCAGAGCGACCGGATTGTTCCCGTCGATCTTTTCGAAACTGGCGATCGGGTGCGGAAGCTGATAGACTTTGAAAGTGCGGAAATGATCGGGCGAAAAGAGCAGCAATGCGGTTCTCGTTCGCCAGTCATACCGTTTCCCCTGCCGGTTGAGCGCCTCCACCTGCGCGAGACAGTAGGCGTTCCCCGCGCGGTCGAAGCGGATGACCGGGTCGCCGCCCTGCGCCCCCCAGTTGTAATAGAGCCCGGCATACCCCTGCTGTTTCGCCCACGCCACCAGATGCGGACGGAGCGAAACGGCCTGCCACCGGCCGTCGTCGTCGAGGAACTGAATGAGCTCCCCTGCCGTGATGTACGCTCTGCCCGACGGGGAGAAGCTCACATAGCCCGGATTGTAGCGGGGGTAGTAGGCGTAAAGGTCGCGTTCCGTCCGGTTGTGGTGGCCGTAGCTGATGAAACGGTCGCGGGTGACGACCGGGCCGTCGGCCGAATCCTCCGGCCAGGAGTGGTTCAGGTTCGGCGAGGGCCGGTCGGGCAGCCGGATTTGAAAGAGTTCCGGCGTTACGGCAGCCGGAGCCGCGGCTTTGCCCGGAAGCGGTTCGATCTCCAGCAACCGCATGGCGGCACAGGGCGCGGGGTGGTGTCCGCCCGCCTTGGCGAAAAGGTAGATGCCGGAGAGCTGGTTCCATCCGGCGGGACGGTTGATCGGGCGGGCGGCGGCGAGCTCGAACTCCACGCTCCTCTTGCCGGTGAAGTTGAGGGGAATTTCAAAGCAGTAGTAGCTGCGCCCCTTCCCTGCCGGATTATCGGAACGGAAGCCGAGCGTGATGATGTTGTTGCTTTTGACCAATGACTCCAGCGTGACCCGGATGGCGCGGCAGCCGGACCAGTCGAGCATGAGTCCGGTCCGAGCCAGTGTGGGATAGCGGTGCATGTCGCGCCAGAACCCCTGCCGTACACCGCGGTCAAACTCCTCCAGCGGGCGGTGCGGCAATTTCCATTCGCGCGAGGAGAACTCCTGATTGGACCAGAGATCCTGTTCGGAAAGATTCCGTTCCTTCATGATCCGGACCAGATCCGGACTGAGGGAGTGGAACTCCTCCATCTTCACCGGGATGTTTCCTGACGCGGCAACCCAGCTCCACGTCAGAGCGGAAACCAGAGAAAGCAGTTGTATTTTTCTCATCGTCATTTGCTGTTGATGTTCCAGAGCGCATCCTTGTCGCCATTGCTGTAGAATTCCTGCACATAGGGATTCATGCCGGCGGCGTAGGAGTGGCGGGGAATCCGCACGCCGGTATTCTTGGCCGCCACGTGTCCATCGGCGAAACAGACGTTGCTCGAAAAGTTGTGACGACCGTCAATCAGACCAATATCATCCTGATTCGAAAAGTTTGACCAGACCAGAAAGAAGCCGTCATTCATCCACTTAGTACAATAGGTGTCCGCCAGCAGCAGCAGTTTCGACGGTGCGGCCGCCCGCGTCATCTTACCGCGGCTGCCCAGAGTATCGGTGCGCCCGATCATACGATTCATTCCATAGTGGATATAGCGGCCGCCATTATAATTACCGCCGGTTTCATTCCATGCGTTCTCCCAGTCCCTGCGGGTCATCTGACGAATGGGGTATTGTCCCTCCCGCATTTGCGGACAGGCGAACGTCTTTCCGGAGAATCCATTGTCCAGAGCGATTTTCACCGACCAGGATTTCAGAACGCCACCAGCATTGGGAAGCTCCTGAGAGATCAGGATATCATTGTTCTCGTTGCAGTACATCTGCAGTGCATTGCCAAGCTGCTTGAGGTTATTGAGACAATTGACCGAGTTCGCCCGGTCTCTCGCCTTGTTCAGCGCCGGCAGCAGCATGGCCGCCAGAATGGCGATGATCGCGATCACGATGAGGAGTTCGATCAGAGTAAAAGTCCGATGGTTTCGCGAGAGGTCATGTTTCATTTCCGGCTCCTTCCTGTTGTCATTTCAAATCACTGCCCGTGGTGAGTTTCCATTTGTGAGAAGCGGGGTCATGCGTCAGCAGCGTCAGTTCCGCCGCCGGACTGATGTACATTTTGCACCGGTTTCCTCCCGGAATGCCGGGATCGCTCTTTCCGCCCCGGTAGATCTTCTCGTGATCCGGATTCTGGAAAATATCGAAGAGATACTGATCGAGCGTCAGCTGCTTCATCGAAGAGTACGAGTAGAAACCGAGTGTGATTCCGCCGGTGGCCGGATTGTAGATCGCCTTGTGCCCCCAGACCTTATACATATAACGATACGGAGTGACCAGCACCGTTTCTCCCTGCCACGGTTTTCCGGCCGGTTTCACGAAGAGCCCGAGATGATTGTTGTATACACCCGTAGTACTGCGGTGGATGGTGTACAAGGTATCGTTTTTGTCGCAGTTCAAGGTGGCGTACGACAGGAACGGGGTCAACCGGCCCGGCTTCACATACTCCGGCGCACTCCAGCCGCCATAAGGGTTGTCCGGTTCGAGACTGTGTGTGTAGGCGACCGGATTGTGGTGGCCATTGGCGATGACGTGCAGAATGCCGCGGCTGTCGACGGTGATCGCCGGCCAGTTGTGCCCATCGTCATTTGCGCCCCCCGAGAGCAGATAGCGCGGTTCGCCGAGTTTGCCGGTTTTCAGGTTGTACTCAATGATGAAAGTCGGCGTTCCATTCTTGCTGTATTCGGTGAAGGTTTTGCCGCTGCGCTGCTGTTGATAGCTCAGTTTCAACCCCGGATGGTCTGGGGGAATCGGCGGCATCACGGTCGCTTTCGCGCCTTTTACATTCCGCATGGCAATCGCATTGACCGAAGCGACGCCGAATACGATGAACACCTTGTCGCCCCGGGTGATTGCCAGATTTCCACCCCCGGAATGCTGGTCTGGCGAGATGGCGAATTCGGCGTATTTGATCCTTTTCCCGAGATCGAGCGTGCCGTCTTCCTTCCGCGTGGGAGTGAGCAGATATCCCGCCGGATCCCCGTCGCGGAAATAGCTGTAGTCGCCGAGAAGAATCAGCGGCGGCCGTTTCAGGCAGTCCTGATTGTGGCCGTCGAGTTTTTCAAACGAAGCGAGGCGGCCCGGCAGCGGATAGACGTCGAAGCTCTTCAACTTGTCGCGCGAGTGAAGCAGCAATGTGGTCCGGGTGTGCCAGTCGACCGACCGCCCGTTCTCATCGAGTTTCTCCACCGGCACGAGCAGGTAGAAATCGCCGTGGTTGTCGTAGCGGATCGCCTTCTCGCCGAGCGACTGCCCCCAGCTGAGCTGCAGCCCCGGCCAGTTCCGGGATTTCGCCCACCGTTTCAAGACGGGGATGAGGTCGGTGCAGTGCCACTTGCCGTCGCTTCCCTTGTACTGCACCAGGTCGCCGGAGTGAATATACGCCTTTCCGTCCGGACCGTAGCTGACGAAACCGGGCAGAAAGTTCGGGCAGTAATCAAAAATTGCCCGTTCCGCCGCCAGATAATACTGGTGAGAGTACGGGGCGTATATGGCGCGGTTTTCCCGGGTCTCCGGATAAGGATGGTTGAGATAGGCGCGCTGAAATTCATTTTTGTTCATTTTGAAAATGAACCCGTCCGCATCCTTTTCCTGCCGGGTTTCGCCCGGAAACGCCCCGCTGTTGTCCGGTTCATTCGAAGGCTGGAGCTGCCGAAGCACAAGATCGGTGGCGGGGTGAGGCAGTGCCCCTTCCATGCGGGTAAAGAACCAGATGCCGTCGATGTTGTCCCACCCGGCCGGGCTTCCTGCCGGTTGAAATTTGTCGCGGGGAATGGTGACGGTTTTCTCCCCGGTGAAGTTGACGGCGAACGGGTAACGGTAATAGTCCCGGTACGGTGTCGCTGGGGAATCCGCAGAGAAGGCGAGCCAGACCGTCTCGCCGGTCGACTCCCTCGAGGAGAGTTTCAACGAGACGGCAGGAGCCTTGCTCCAGTCCGCCGGAACCTGCCGGGCATGAAGCGTCGGATAGAGGGGGTGATGGTTCCAGCGGAGCCCCTCCGCGACCGGAACCGTACCGAGAGCTAGTTGACGCATCGTCTTCGCCTCGATCTTTTCGCCGAACCGGTTGCCGAAACGGGATTTGGCGGACCACATCTGTGATTCCGGCATCGTGTCGAGCAGCTCGACCGGCGCGGTCAGCCAGGCGGCGGGAGAGGAGAAGTTGAGCACCTCCTCCGGAGTGAATTTCTTCTCCCAGGGATAGAGCCGTTCCCGCACCCGCTGCTGCCAGTTCTCCGGCAGTTTCGAATCGTAGGCAATCGGGTCCTGTAACACGAGATCACCGGCTTCGCCCGCCTTGCCGCCGCCGAGGGTCAACGGACTGGAACCGGTTCGCAGCGCGTCGGGCGGAACCGCCGAAAACACCTCCTTGCCGTCGATGAAGAGTTTGCCGTAGTTTTGCCCGTCCAGCTCCATGGCGATGTGGTAAAAACGACCGGCCGAGAGCCGGACCGGACTTCTGCCGATGAAGTTCTCCTTGCCGTCGGACTGCTTCCAGGTCATGCCGTAAAGGGAATACTCCCCGTTTCCGGCGGGAGCTACGAAAAACTGCCACTGATTGTTTCTGCCGCGGCGGCGGGCGATGTGACGGAACACCGGTTTCTCCGGGAGCTTGACCCAGCATTCGAACGCCACGCTCTGCGGATTGCCCGGATAAGGGAGTTCGATCCGGGCCTCGGGTCCTTTCAGCAGCAGAGCGGGTTGCCCATCCAGCCCCTTGACCACGCGCACATCACCGGAAATTTTCCCTTTGCGCCCGTCGGTTCCGGCAATGGAACCGTCACGCAGACTCTCCGGCTGTACCCCCAGAGGAGCCGCGGCACACGCCGCCGCCAACAAGCCGACCCCGATCCATCCCGTCATTTTTCTGCGATCCATGTCAAACTCCTGTATTTCATACCTGTATTATCCAGGGTGTAAACAAGCGTGGATTTCGATTCCTTCAATCCGCAAATTCCAGCGTGGCGGAATAGCACCGTTTCAAAACCGGCACATGCTTTTTATCGGCAATTCGATCGGCAAGATACTGGATGGCGTCTTCGGTCATCTGCGCCAGCGGCATCTTCACATAGCCGAAGGGGAAGCCGCAGAAATTGCGCATTTCGCCGATGTCGTCGAAACTGACAACGCTCATATCCTCCGGAATGCGGATTCCCAGCCGGCGCGCCGCTGCCGCGAACGGCAGGAAATGGGCACCGAACGGGATGTAGACCGCATCGGGGCGATGGGTTTTCAGATACTCGATCATGGCAGCAGTATACTCGGCATCCGGCCGGTTCTGCACCAGGCGGCAGAAAAGTTCCGGATCCGGGAAACTGCGGTTCAACGCCTTCAAATAGCCGTTGACTCTCTCATTGGAGCAGGAGGTGGTGTCGACGGGGGTGACCAGTGCGATCTTTCGAAATCCCTTTTCCTGCAGGTGTTGCACTGCCCGGCGGGACTCTTCAAAATAGTCGACGTAAACCGAGGCGATATCCGGATGGCGGGAGATGCGGTTGAAGAGAATGACTTCGATGCCGCGCCCGGCGATGGTTTCCAGATCGGGGTTCTGATCCAGACTCAGGGCGAACACCCCTTTCCAGTGATCGGGCGTGATGAGTTCCGCGGAAATCCGGTTGACCAGCGAGAGCTTCATCGGGTGCCGGGCCACCGCGTTGGCCGCCGCCAGATAGATCTTGGTGTGATACCAGCTGATGTTGAAGTCGGTCTGCGTGAGGTTGATGGCGATGTCGTAAAGTTCCCGCGGCGGGGAGAAGGCGGGGTCCGCCGGATCGCAGACGAAAGAGCCGAGTCCATTTTTTTTGACGATCAACCCCTCCTTCTCCAGTTTGGCGAGGGCGGTGCGGACCGAGACCCGGCTGATGCCGTACCGTTCGCACAGTTCCGGTTCCGAAAGGATCCGGCTTTTCGGCGGCAGCTGGCCGCTGCGGATTGCCTGCTGGAGCTCCTCAAGCATTCTGCTGTAGACCACCTTGCGGCGGACCGGTTTGTGGACCAATTCATCAAACATATCTCTCTCCGGTATTTAATACCTGTATTATTATACCCAAAAAGAAGACGAAAAGCAAGTGTATTTCAGAAAAAAAGGATTTTTTTTAATAAGAACCCGTTTCCCCACTCAACTTCTCCGGGGGGTAACTCCGGGAAACCCCCAAAAAAAATCCGGCGGAGCATCGTGCGCCGCCGGACTGGAATGCAGGAAGAAGCGGGGTTACTTCTTTTTGAGTTCCCCGCGGAATCCTTTCAACATCACCTCTTTGCGGTCGTTGTTCGCCGAGGGTTGGATGTTGCCCGGCGTCCCCTCATGCTCCAGACTCCAGCCGTCCCACTCGCGGAAGGCATGGTAGGTCCAGTCCCAGCCGTACTCTTCGAAGATTTCGATGCAGTCCCGCAGATAGTCCGCCGCGCCGGGCGCCCAGAGAATCGCGGAGAACTCGCCGACGAAGATCCGGGCGTTGTGCCGTTTCTGGAAGTCGCGAACCGCCTGCAGACGCTTGCGGATCATCTCCTTATCCCAGTACTCACTGCCCATCTGCCCCGGATAGCGGACAAAATCTCGTTTGCCCTGCTCACCGTAGCTGTTGCCGACGAACTGATGGGTGAACTGGCCGGGGTGATACATGTGCACCTGATAGATCACGTTGTCCATCGCCAGCGGCGAGAGGTAGCGGAACGCCACCGGGGAATCCCATTCGTTCGATTCGATGACGATCGGCGTATCCGGGTCGATCCGGCGCACCGCCTCCGCCGCCATCCGCTGCAGATTCCAGTAGTCGTACGGAGCCGGACGGGTCTGCACCGGCTCATTGACCAGATCGTAGGCCCAGACCGAGGGATTCCCCTTGAAACGCCGGGCGATGCGCTGCCAGACCTTGATGAAGTGATCGGCATACTTCTTGTCGTAGAACATGTGCATATCCCGGGCTTCATCGCGTCCGCCCGGAGGCGAATGCAGGTCGATCACAAACAGAATGCCGTATTTCTGCGCCTTTTTGAACACCTCCTCCAGGTGGTCGAGCTTGCCGTCGAGCCAGCGGTCGTACTCCGCCAGATCGCGGTCGGTGTTGGCCTTGCCCCAGTCCCGGGTGATCTGCGCCCGCACCAGTTTGACGTTCCACTTGTGCAACGTCTCGAGATCGTCATCGGTGAATTTGTGCGGCGACATCACCCCGCGCAGCAGCGGCATGGAAGCGACCCGCTCCGGATAGGAGACTTTATAGTCGCGGTTCACCTGCGGGAACAGCGTATACACCTTCAGGCTGGAGAGATCGAACTCCACCTTGCCGGAACTGTCCTGCAGCCCCAGCTTGAGAGTCCCCTTCTGCGCGGTGGGAGAGATGGAGCAGGTAAAGGAGATTTCCCGCCAGTCGAACGTCCCTTTCAAATGGGAGGGATGGTGCCAGTACTCCTGGCCGTCGGCATCCCGGTAATTGAGCATGAACTTGACGCCGTTCCAGGTGTCGCGCGGCGTGGAGACATTCCAGGCCCGCCCCCGGATGGTGAAGCAGAGCGACTGCCCGCGGAACGGCACAAGATCCACCACCGCGTCGGCGCAATTCATGGCGCTCCGGGCGCTGGCCGGAACATCGATGACAATCCGGTCCCCGGTGATTTTGCCGAACTTCCCCCGCACCCAGCGCGCCGCAGGCAGCTGGAACTCCTTGAGCGGAACAAGTTCCGCACCGAATGCCGCAACGGCAATCATCCCCACGCCGATGCAGTGGACAAGAGATCGTAAAAGCAACATATTCCACACCTCCCGTTGTTTTCTTCTTTGAATAGTATAGCAAAAATTTCCTTCTTTTGCAAGAGAAAGTAAAAAAAATCCTCCGCAACAAAGAAATAGCATGCTAACGAGTGGCGAGAAAAGAACATCTCAATCAATTGAACTGCAATATCTAGCGTTATATGGAAAAACAGATTTCATGAATCTTCTGCACGAAATCAGCAGAAGCGACACACCATTCCCATCGATCATACCGCTATTTCTTTCGTTTTGAAAAGGTGATGTTACGCAGGAACATCACCGCTTCCTGACCGTCACGGTTGTTCAAACCGATCCGGATCATGGCGACCTCGGAAAGAGGAAATTTCAATCGACCTTCCAGCGGAAGCGTTACGCGGGCATACTTCTCCGTCGGAGCCGGAAAATTCAGACTGCCCAGCTGACGCCCTTTCGCATCAACGAAGATCACCAGCGTGTTTTTGTACCCGCGTCCGGCAGGGTTCTGCACGGCACGAATTTCGAAACTGAGCGTATCGGCGGTGCGATCTTCCGGTGTCAACGCGATGCCGGGGTAGAGCCAGCGGTCCTGCCTCGAATCCGGCCATGAGGCAAGAAAACGAACCGCATTCTCCGACTCCTCCACCGCAATCTTCAACTCGCCGGAACAGGAAAACTGTTTCCGCCAGTTTTCCGGATTCAATGGCTCCGCTACCGCGAACAGGGTCGTTCCCGCCACAAGCACCATGGTGATCCCCGGCAACAGCATTCTTCTTCTCATGATTCAACCTCCTTCTTATTCTTTCACCAGAGTGATTTCCGGAGTCGCAGCGCGACAACGCGGTTCACCGATGTCGGAGAGATAGTGCATCCATCCCTTCCGCTCTGCGCCGCGATCCGCGTCATTGACGATAAATGCAAAAGCAACAGTGTCGTTCTCCCGCCATTGTTTTCCGTCCGGCCGGGGAAACGCGATCTGATATCGGCTAACGTTCCCCTGGCGGGTGACGGAGAACGGTATTTTCATCTGCTTCGAACGGACATCGTGCCGGTGAAGCACCGCCCCTTTGCTGGTCAGACCGAGATCGAACAGCCTCCCGTCAAACCAGAACTGGATCGAATCCCGTTGCCAGAGTAATCCGGGATCTGTTTCCGCCGAGTGAACGTCGTCGGTCACTTCGGCGAAAAACAGCAGATGTTCCGGATTCCAACCCAGTTTCGCCTTCACTGACAGATCCTGTGGTCCCTCCCATTGAAAAAGGATTCGCGACGGTGCAATATAATCGGTGCGCCGATTCAGAACGATCGGCGGATTTCCGGCCGGCTTCAGGGCGATCCAGTCAAGTTCTGCAACACGCCGGACAGCTCCTCCCGGATAGGTCAGCAGTGCTTCTGTCCGCCCGTGCACTTCACCCGCTTTCAGTCCGGGGTTGAAATAGACCGAACTCGTCGTCAACGGCGGCAGAGTAACCGGCATCGCCGCGGTTTTTCCATTTTTTCCGAACGACCGAAACCGGATCTCTGCCTCGATCGGCGCAGCAGTTGGATTATTGATCAGTGCACGCACGCGCGGCTCCCCCCAGCGAAATGCCGAGCGCAGCGAGAGTCCAAGTGCTGTCGCCAGGTTGATGTCACGCTGATCGCAGGCCGAAAGAGCTCCGTCCTCCCGAAACAACTGCAACGTCAGACGCGACGCAGACGCGTCCGTCAGCCGGCGGGGTTTCAGGCGGCAGAGGATTTCCCGACTCTCGCCGGGCGGAAGTTCCAGCGGAATTTCCACCGTCGGGATCTCCCAGTCGGGAGACGCGGCCAGCAGAGCCTTTCCCCGGAACGGCCGGGAGGAAGGGTTGTGGAACCGCACCGGAATCTGAAACTCTGTTCCAAACACCGGCGTGGAACATGGATTCCCCAGTTCCGCCATCGGTTCTCCGGCTGGAATCACTTCGGCTCCGTTTAGATAGGTCACTTCCGTCGCCGGGACACTGACATAGCCGTCAAACGGCGACAAGATTCTCTCATTGCCGACAGCATCGACAACCCGGAGCGGTCCGCTGCTTCGCAACGTCACCGCACGAGTATCGCCTTTTCCCCACAGAATATACCGCTCTTCACCTTTTAAATTGCGCCAGGCAAAGAGAGCGAGATTTTTTCCAGAACGGTCTTCACAGGAGCGGATTCCGTTAATTTCGCGTGACATCGTGTACACCACGGGAAAGTTTTCCGTCGGCCGCCCCTCATTGTCCACCATCACTACCGGACCGAACTCCTCGAAATCCGCCGGACTTTTCTTTTCAATTGCATAGAGAAAGACAAATGTCCGTTTCACTCCGGCGGCAAATCCGGAGATCACTTCGCGCACCAGATGAGCCGCGCCCTTTTCGCCTTCGGCAGCCTCAGTGTTCCAGAGCGGCATATCCTCCCAACCGAACTCCCGCATCAGTTTTCGATGCAGATCGACATTGCGGTAGTGGTATTCGTAAATATCGAAGAATGGACGGGCGCCGGCACGCTGCAGGTCACGATAAAACCGTTCGGCCAGAGGCGGAGAACCGGTGACACCCCCCGGCAGGATTTTCGCCGCTGGATTGGCCGTGCGGATTGCCGGAGCAATCACCTTGAGCAGACGGGCAAATTCCGCGCCGCCCCCCTCCCAATGGCTCTCCGCATCAGGTTCATTCCAGACGCTCCAGTATTTCACGGCCGGATAACGGGCGGCGGCCCGGGCGGCGAACGCGGCAAACTGTTCGAAATCCGCCGGATTTCCTCCGTAGATATTCACCCGGTTCACTGCCCAGCGCGGCGGATAAACCAGATTATACATGATATTCATATCGTTACCAGTTAAGGCATTGTAACTTGCGTCACCTGAGCTCCAATCAAAGCTGCCGTGTTTGGGTTCAAGTAACTCCCAGAGAAGATTCGCCCGAATCCACCGGATCCCCATTTTCTTCAGAACAGGCAATTCCTGTTTCCCATTAATCTGTACATTATGGCAATACATTCCAATCGGCGAACCTGTTGGATCAAGCTGTTCCACTGGAATAAAAACGATCCCGGTGATGCTTCGGGAAAAGAATAACTCTCCATCACACATTAAAGAATAAACAATCCGGAACATTCCTCGATAGTCAGCAGGGATCGTCACCCGCCGAGTCAATATACTTCCTTGTTCCAACATAATATGCCGGATCTCCGGCGCCTGACCGTTTCCATGCACATCGCATATCCGGAGCAACTCGGTAAACTCGCCGGCAAATGCACCGCGATTCTCAAATCGCAAATCCAGTACAATCTCCCGGCCCGTATACTGAATATTACCGACAGCATTGCTTCGACAGTGAAACAACGGTTCAACAGCAACAGCAGTCAAAAACATCAGACCGAATACCGCATTTATAACAATCCGCATCTTTTATATTCCTAATCTTCATAAAAATTATCATAAAACCCAGGGATATGGAACTGTCACGCTGGACTGAATCAGCCTGCCTTCATTGATCAGATAATCGAATTTCCACTCGTTGATCAGTTGTACGGGAGAGAGCTCAATGACATGTCCATCCGCAAAAGCAAGTCGTCCATTTCCGTGAGCCAGAGCAAGAGCACTGCTTTCAACCGCCTGCCGGGGATGATAAATCCAATGTCCCAACCCTGGTTTCATTGTTGCATTATCTGCTCTTCTGGTTTCGCCAAAAAGGTGAATACGCGCCGGGCGTTTCATTCTGTGAAAAAGATAAACAGCCCGTTCTGCGCTTTTTCTTTCGAAAAACTTTCCAAGTGTCGGATTTGTCGAAAAAGTATTATATTGCCAATACCAGGTTTCACTTTGAATGTAACCAATGCCATATGAAGGATACCAGCATCGATCCGTCGTGTTTTCAAGCCCGCTGCCGGAAGGAATTGCATCCGAACAAAAGATCCCCTGTTCCGTCAGATATCTACCAGAAACCAAATTCCAGACCCACCAGGCAGAATCCCATTTACTTATCAACATGTTGTCATTATCTCCCGCATAGAGCACCCCACCCTGCATTACCTGTCGCAGATTGGAACTGCAACGGATTGCCTTCCCTTTTTCCCTCGCTTTATTGAGCGCCGGAAGCAGCATTGCCGCCAGGATCGCGATGATTGCAATAACTATCAGCAATTCAATTAAAGTAAATAAACCGGAACAGGAAGTTGATTCAGAACACCTGCGGTCTTGCCGAGGTTTCCAAAATGGCTGGCAAACCAGTAAGCGTACTACTGTGCGCCCTGACTGCCACTGGGGGGATAAGTACTTCATGTTCAAAAACCTCCTTTTCCAGTTGTTGGAAGTGATGCAGAAACCAGATACTTTTGCCAAGGACGGTGCAAGCGTCAAACGCCACATAATCAACTTTATCCAGCCTGCCACGCTCTACCGGCAAATTGCAGTGGCTGCACACCCGGACATCCCGGCCAACGATCCGTCCAATGGCACCAAGTGTTTCAACAACATAGGGGAGCAGATTTTCATTCAGAACAATCAAGCCGTCCGGCACCTCCGGAGCCCCCGGCATGTAGAGCAGCCGGATGATCCGCTCAGTCCAGACGGCACCGCGCGAAGTGTGCGACACGCCATGCACCCATTCCCGGCGGGTCACCAGTCCGGAAGCGGCCAGCAACTTCTCGATTTCCGCGACGGTAACCGGATTCTGCTCCGCCCCCATGATGACCGCCAGCTTCCGGACTCCGCGACGTTTCAACTCTTCGATCGCCATCCCGGCCATCGCGGCGAAATCGTGATTCAGCGAAACCGCCCGGATCAGATGACGGTCGAGCGGCTCCTGCATCACCACCGGGAAACCGTCCAGCGGTTTCAGGAGCTCCGGCGGCAGCGAACGCGGCACGACCACCCCGGCCAGCAAGGAATTGCGAAGATCAGAGAGCAGCCGGCAGTATTCATCCGCCGTCGGACGGGTCTCCCGGCCGATCCAGTAGCGGACGAAACGGTATCCCCTGTGATGCTCCTCAATTTCATCCATCGCCGCAAGAATCGACGACCAGCGGGAGTCGTAGTCCTTCTCCTCCGGACGGCTCCCGGAAGGAATCAGGATCCCGAAACGAAACCGATGCGGCGGCGTCTTCGACACCATGATTCCCCGCGACCCGCAGGAGCAGAGAAACCCCTCTTCGACGAGATGGTTGACTGCGCGCTGCACCGTCACATTGCTTGCGCCGCAGTATTCGAGCAGTTCCGCCCGGTGCGGCAGAAAGCTGCCCGGCGAAATCTCTCCGGAAAGAATCCGGTTCTTCAGATGCTCGATGATTTCATCCCGCTTCATTTATACCTCTTGCACTGCTTTTTATATATAATTATGAAAGAAAAATATAAAAAGTCAAGAGATCCCGCTGTTTTTTCAAAATCTTATACCGGAGCAGTATAAAATATCCGCTTCTTCCAGACGGAAGCATCGATCGAGATTCAGCAAATGCGGTATTGCTCGGATATGATTGTTCCCTGGAAATAATTTTCCCGTAAAAGGTGATGTTTTCTCCTGATAGCTCTCCCCATATGTTCGCCGGAAACTCAACACTACGGGCTCCCCTCCCCCCGCCGGATCAACTAGATTCATCAGGTCAGAGCAACAAACTGCCGTAAGTTCAAGGAGAGAGAAAAAATAATTTTTTTTCACCATATGTATTGACAAAAAATGGAATTTATAGTATACTTATAGCAAGGAGACAGTGTCATGAAGGGAATCTTCAAGCAAGATGCCGTTTACGCGGAATTGAAGAAAAAGATCTGGGAAGGGAAATATAAACAGGGAGATATATTCCCCCCGGAAGTCGTCTTTGCACGAGAACTTGGAATTG
>OIWS01001580.1_pt1 | contig 22073 bp, 16 predicted proteins | sample 1587611 | NCBI WGS metagenome assembly OIWS01 (sample SAMEA3888919, study PRJEB22519) | human gut metagenome | biome: human gut; feature: human-associated habitat; material: faeces | place: Denmark | collected 2010 | reverse complement strand
CGGTCTTTGCAATGCCGCGGTGCACTTCGTAGCCGATTTTTTCCAGCGCTTCCGCCAGATATGCACTGGTTTTGACTTCTTCAAACCCCAATTCGGGGGTCTTGTGCAGATCCTGCCAGACCTTCACCACATCGAGCTTCTGCTCCATGGTCGTCTCCCTAATTTTGTTGCAACACCGCCCTTCGGGCAGCCTGAAGCCGGGGATTGTAGTCCTCACACGCGCTGCGGTTCATCCGTTCCGAACACTTCCCTCCACAAAGCCTTAACGTCCTCCGCTTCTTTACCTACCAAATCGGGTTCCACCCGCACGGGACCGCCCTCGGCGCCGAGCCCCAGTCGGATTTCGCGTTGGATGTCACGGTAGCGCCGATAAGCCTTCACGGCCTGCGCTGCCGTCGTTTCACGGATCAAACCCACCTTAGCGGTCATTTCCAAAAGAAGCGTGTTTCCGAAGTTATTGATGAGTTCGGTGTGCTCACGGCTTGCGGAGAGCACCATCTTCTGCACGGCAAATTCAATGTCCACCATTCCGCCGCGGTCGTGTTTTATGTCAAAAAGCGCACTGCAGTTGGGGTGGCCTTCAAGCATCTTCGCGCGCATGGCGACGACGTCGCGTTTGAGTTTTTCTTCATCGCGCGGCATCTGAAGGATATAGGCGCGTTCCGCTTCGAACTTGCGCCCGATATCCGGATCCCCGGCACAGAACCGAGCCCGCGTCAGAGCCTGATGTTCCCAGGGCCAGGCGCCGTTGCCGTCGGTATTGCGCTGATAGCGCGAGAACATATCGAAAGAGGATACCGACAGTCCGTTCTGCCCGTTGGGCCTTAAGCGCATATCCACGTCAAAGAGAATCCCGGAACTCGTCTGCACCGTGAGCCAAGACAAAATCCGCCGCACAAGTTTGGTGTAATTCGCTTCCGCCGCCGGATCCGGATCGTCGTAAAGGAAAATAATGTCCAAATCCGAAGAGTACCCCAATTCCTTGCCGCCCAATTTCCCGTAGGCAATCACGGCGAACTTCGGCACGTCGCAGTGACGCGTCGGCACGGTATTCCACGCGAGTTCGATCACAAGCGCAATGACGGCGTCAGCCAAGGCCGACAAATGATCCGCAAGCCGTTCCACCGTGAGGCGCCCCGCCAAATCCGCGAGAAGCAGATGAAAAAGAGCACCGTGATGCGCATCCCGGAGCATATTCATCTGCTGCTCCCGATCGTCGGCAACGGCCGACAGCGCCTGCCGGAGGTTATCACTCCACGGCGTCCAATCCACGGACGTGTAGTTGTCGATCGGCTGCTCACGCCCGTCCACCAATTCGTCCAAAAGGAGCGGATGCGCCGTGAGGTAATCCGCTGCCCAACGGCTCGTCGCGACCAAACGTCCTACGGCCGCAGCCGCATTGGGATACTGCTTTAAAAGCGCAATATAGGTCGGTCGCCCCAAGACGACTTCAAGAAGCCCTAAATACCGGATAAAAACTTCATCCTGCGCCACGTTGGCCGTTTGCAGCGCCGCCCATTCCGGCGCCTTTTCCGCCACCGACGCCGTAAAGTCGGCAAACTCCTCGCGCTCGCGGGCGCTGCGCTGCGCAAGCCGCCGGGATTCCAAGAGTTTATGCATGCGCTGCGCTAAATCCGCGGACGTCCGGTACCCCAACGACGTTAATTTTTCTTCGGTGAGCTTCAACGATTCGTCCCCCGGCGTTTCCCAACCGGTCGGCCACCCCGTCCGAGTACGGTTGCCGACCTCTATGTGAAAAATACCGTCAAAAACACCGGCCACGAAGTCGTTCACTGCCGCCAAACGCGTTTCCAACTCCGCTGCGCTCATCCCCAACATGGCCGCAATTTTTTCGTGCACCTCCGGCGCGTCCGACAAAATCTGCGTCTGTTTGTCGTCCACATACTGCAGGGCATGTTCGACGTTGCGCAGGAAAATGTAATCAGTCGAGAGCCGTACGGCCTTTTCGGGCGTAAGGGCCCCATGTTCAGCAAGTTCGGCAAGCATCGCGAGTGTCCCCTTCCCCTGCAGAGCCGGCTCCCGCCCACCGCGGATAATCTGAAAAGTCTGCGTGATGAATTCAATTTCGCGGATGCCGCCGCGTCCCAACTTCACGTTGCGCCCCAGTTCTTTTCCCGCTTCACGCCGCGTCGTTTCCGCGCGGATCATTTCGTGAAGTCTCGTAAGAGCGCTGATCGCAGAAAAGTCCACATATTTGCGGAACACAAAGGGACGAACCAAGTCATAAAGCCCCGTGACCGCCCCGTCAAACGCCGCCTGCGGCATAAAAACGGGGGTGTTCACCACGCGGCCCTTTAACCACGCAAAGCGTTCCCAGTCACGTCCTTCGGTATAAAGATAGTCTTCGAGCATATCGCGCGACACGACGATAGGACCCGAGTCGCCGAAGGGGCGCAGGCGCATGTCGACCCGAAACACGAACCCCGTGCCGTCCACATCGTTCAAAGCCGGAATCACGCGGCGCGCGAGACGCTCAAAAAACTCATGATTCGTCACTTCGCGCCGGGCATCCGGAAATTCCGGCGTCGCCTTCGTCGTCCCCGCTTCATCGTAGACAAAAATCAGGTCGATATCGGAACTCGCGTTGAGTTCCCCGCCGCCCAGCTTGCCCATGCCGACCACCATCAGATCCTGCGGTACACCGACGTCGCTCGTAGGTACGCCGAAGCGCCGCGCTAAATCCCGGGAATGCACCCGCACGGCCGCCGAGACCGTAACTTCGGCTAAGTCCGTCATCGTCCGGACGACTTCCCCGTACCCGCCTTCGCCCGTGATGTCACGCGCAATCACGCCGATCATGACGTCTCGTCTCAGTCGGCGCATCGCCACGGCGAGCGCCTCGGGTTCCGTCACGCAGGCTAATCTTTCTTCCATCGCCTGCCGCGTAACGGGCGAAGCCGCCAGCGCCGAGAGTCTTGCCTGACGGGTTGCCTCATCGGCGGAATAATCCAACGCCGCGAGCGAGCGTTTGACATAAAACGAGTAGTTTTCCACTTCACTTAACGCGAGTCGCGGCATACGGGCCTCTGCAAAAAAACGGAACCGATCGAAAAGTGCGGGTATACCGTCCGAAACAATTTCGGCCAAACCTGCCGACCGGCTGTGCTACAGTGACGAAAAGCGCCGAAAAACGGTCTCTGCGGCGCCTGATTGACTCATTTTACCTGCGAGCGCCCCCAATCCCATCATGAGCAAAGGCTTTCACTTTCTGCCGTTGCGTGTCCGCGCTTTTTTGCGGCATCCCCGTGTAAGGCCTTACGTCATCACGCTCTTTTGGTCGCTCACGATTTTCTATTTCGTCTTCGGTGCCCTCATCCTCTTTACGCGCTGGTACCTGCTGCCGCAGGTGGATCGCTTTAAGGACGACATTGCCGATTATCTCGGCCGCACGACTCAATCCGTCGTCACGATTGAGGCCGTCAGACCCAGTTGGGATTCGTTTTGGCCGCGGCTCGAACTCACCGGCGTACGCTTTCAGAAACCCGACGACCGCCACGAAAACGCCGACGTTCTCAATCTCACCCGACTCGCCGCCTCCTTTTATTGGCGCAGTTTTCTCGGTACCCCGGCTTTTCGCCGGCTCGTCATCTCGGAAGCAGATCTCTCCGTACGTCTGAAAGAAAACAATACCTGGGACATTGCGGGGTTTTCCTTCACCCCGGCCGTCGATACAGGTCCCTCGACGTCGGACGACAACCCCGTCATTCAGTGGCTTTTGCATCAAGGGGAACTCGTCGTTGAAAAGTCCCGGCTCCGCCTCATCGACCTCACGTACGAGACCCCCGAAGAAGTGCTTTTCACCGATGTGAATGCCGTCTTTGAAAAGGGACTCACCGATTGGAAATTCGGGCTTCAGGCCGTACAAGCGAGCGACACCGAGAACCCCGTCGACATTCGCGCTCGGTTTACGACGTCGCTTTTTTCGCCCACGTCCGACTGGCGCACGTGGTCGGGGCAACTCTACGCTGAGCTTTCTCACTTTGACTTTGCCGACCTTTGCGACGGGACGCCGCTCGCGAAGTTTCTCAAAAAGGGTCGGGGTCATACCCGAACCTGGGCAGATTTTTCAGACGGCAAAGTCACGTCCGTCACCGCCGACGTTGCACTGAACGAAGCCGTTCTGCAGTTTGCTGAGAATTTAAAGCCCCTTGCCGTCACGGACATCCGCACGCGGCTCATGCTTGAAAACGATGACGTCCTGCACCTTAAAGCCGCAGGGCTTTCCTACCGCAACGCCTTTCACGAAACGTTCGGACCGATCGACATCATGTCCGACCTCGTGCTGTCGGCCGATAAAACGGATACCGAATCCGTGGCGATCACGGTTTCTGCCTTGGAGCTTGAACCCCTGATGCAGCTTCTGCCGCACGTGCCGATACCGCGCCCCGTAGCCGACCTCATCATCCGTCACCGGCCGCGTGGCCACCTCGCCGCCACCACTTTCTCCTGGCTCGGTTCCCTCAATAATCCGACGGACTGGAAAGTGACGACGGATTTTGACGGCCTCGCTCTCGATACCGGTTTCTCCCACCGCGATCAAAAACAAAATCCGAACGCCGTCGGTTTCGGTTTTTCTTCCCTTGCGGGCCTTGCTACCCTGACCCCCGAAGGCGGCGAAGTGCGCTTGGCGAGTCCCGCTGCGCGTCTCACGGCACAAGGCGTATTCGCTCATCCGACCTTGCACGCCGACAGCCTCACCGGTGCCGTCCGCTGGAAAAATGCCTCGACGCAACCGGACGGCCGTTCGGTGCCGCTTACCGTCACATTTGACGACGTGCATGTTGCCAATACCGACGCCGAAGCCATCGTCTCGGGCACTTGGCAGGCGGTGGGCCCCGCCGGTACGGCGGATTTAAAGGGGCGGATTTTCCGTGCTGAAGCCCGCCGCGTCTGGCGCTATATGCCGGAAGTCGTCGGACATTCCGTCATCCGATGGCTCGAAGCCGGCTTACCCCGGGGAACGGCTTCCGACGGCGTGTTTGAGATTCGCGGGGACTTTACGAAATTTCCCTGGGCAAAACCGGAAGACAACGGTCGCTTCTTCATTTCCGCCCGAGTTCATGACGTCACCGTCGATTACGTACCGAGTTACCGCCGCCGAGCCGACAAAACGTTTATCCCCGGGGAATGGCCGCTTCTCGAAAAAATCGAAGGACAGCTCACCTTTGAAGGCGCCGGCATGACGGTCGAAGCCGACTCCGCTCAAACCCACGGCGTCGCCGTGACGTCCGCCCACGCCGTAATCCCCGTCCTTTCGACGCCCGAAGTTACGCTCACCGTCGACGGCAAGGCGCAGGATCAGCTGGGACTCATGTTTGACTACGTCGCCGCAAGTCCCGTGAGAGGGTACGTCAAAGGCGCTTTTGACGGTACGACGGCCACCGGCCCCGGCGACTTGTCGCTGCACCTTGAGATTCCGCTTCTGCACGCCTGGGATACCAAGGTAAAAGGCGCCGTGACGCTTAACGACAACGACATCACCATGGCGCATCCCGTGCCGCCCTTGACGCACGCCTTCGGTACCGTTCACTTCTTTGAACGCGGTGCTGCGGGTGAACGCATTACCGCCAAAATCTGGGGGCGCGACGTGAGCGCCGATCTCTCCACGGACGACAACGGCACCATTGCCATTGCGCTCTCGGGAAAAGCCTCCCCTGACAACATTCCTTATTTTGCGGACGTCGCCGTTCTTAAGGAAGCGCTTACTCACTTTAAGGGCGAGACCCCCTTCGTCGGCACGGTACGCATTGCTTCCGGCACCGGCGTTTCCGTCAACGTGCAGACGTACCTCGAAGGCGTCACGAGCGACCTCCCTAAGCCGTTCGCAAAAAAAGCCGGAGAACGCTGGCCCTCGGCATTTTCATTGACACCGCTGAAAACCTCCGTCGGGAACGGCTTTGACCTTACCCTCTCCATTGACAGAACCCGTTTCAACACAGTTCTGCAGCTTCCTGAAGGTCGCTCCCGCCTCCTCACCCGCGGCAGTTTTGCCGTGGGCCGCCGCACGGGACTGCCCCGCTCGGGACTTGCGCTTGAAATCACCGGGACCGAATTACGGGCGGATCCTTGGCAGCCGATCATTGAAAAGCTCATCGCCGCTGCCGCACAGTCCTCCGAGAAAGCCCCCGCAATTTCCGGAAGCCGGCCTCCGGCGCTGCTTGAACGCGTAACGGTCGACACCCAAAACTTCAACGTCTCTCAGATGGATCTCGGCCCCTTGGACGTACGGGCTGAAATGACGAGTCCCGAAGATTGGCGCATCCGTATTTCCGGCGACGCCGCCGACGGTACCGTCAACTGGAATCAGAACGGCCAAGGTTCCGTACGGGCGGTTTTCACAAAAATGGCGCTCCCCGAGCGCAGTCAGTCCACGCTTGCCGATGCGTTCGAAGAGCCGCCGAAGTCCCTGATGCCGTCGCTTTTAGCCCGAGTAGACGATTTCCGCCTCGGAAAAATGCATTTGGGCCGCATCAATCTGTCGGCCGTCAACCGTGCAGACGCCGAAGGGCGCCGTTGGACCATCGATTCGCTCACCGTTGAGAATCCCGGCGGCACGCTCACCGGTGCCGGCGAGTGTCGAGAAAAAGCCGGGCGATTCACGACGCACGTAAATGCCGAAGTCCGAACCAAAGACGCCGGGAGACTTCTTTCCGAACTCGGCTGGCCACGAGCGCTCGAAGACGGGCGCGGCACGGCTTCCGCCGAACTCACGTGGGACGGCACACCGTGGTCGCCGGTCATCAATACCATCAACGGCCCCGTTTACCTTGATCTCAAAAAAGGCTCACTGCGTCAAGTGGATACCGGCGTAGGGGGCGCCGTGCTGACGCTCTTTTCGATGCAGTCGCTCGTAAAGCGTCTGCAGCTTGATTTCAGCGATCTCGCCCGCGACGGTTTTGCATTTGATTCCCTCTTCTTTGATAGTGCGTTTAAGTCCGGCGTTCTCTCGACCGACAACGGCCGCATCATCGGGCCGCATGCATCCGTCTTAATGACGGGATCGGCGGACTTTACGACGGAAACGCTCGACAGCCGCGTCGTCGTTCTTCCCGACATCAACGCCGGCGGGGCGTCGCTCGCGGTTGCCATCGTCAACCCCATCGTCGGCATCAGTACCTTCATTGCCCAGATGCTGATGCGCGATCCCTTGTCAAAGCTCTTTGCGACGGAATATGTGGTAAAAGGTCCTTTTTCCAATCCTTCGTTTGCCAAAGCGAGCGACTTGAAAAATAAAGATACCCACTAAAACGGGCCGCACGGCGGCGCCCCTTCTCTCTAAAATAAAGCCCGTTGACGTACGTTCTTCTTTACTGAGGTATTCGATTTGTTCCGCTATCAACTGATGACGCCCATTGTGTGGCTCACGCGCTTACTGGTGGGCGCCTACCCGCAGTGGGTCGGCTGTACGCCGTCGCATACACAGCGCATCTACTTTGCCAACCACTCGAGCCACCTCGACACCATCGCCATTTGGGCGTCGCTCCCGGCGGTGCTGCGCGGCACGACGCGCCCTGTGGCGGCCAAAGACTATTGGAGCCACGGTCTTGCGCGAAAACGCATTGCCAAGGAACTCAACGTCGTTTTGATCGACCGCCGGGGAGAGCACCGCACCGATCCCTTGGCTCCCTTACGAGAAGCTCTCACGACAGGCGAATCCCTTATTATTTTTCCGGAAGGCACGCGGCGTCCCCAACCTATTCCGAGCGACTTCAAAAGCGGCATCTGGCGCCTGATGCGTGACTTTCCGCAGGTTGAGCTGATTCCGGTCTACATCGAAAACCTCTACCGCGCGATGCCCAAGGGCGTCGTCATTCCGGTGCCTACGATCTGCACCATCCGCTTCGGGGCACCGCTGCCGCATTCGCCGGAAGAACCCAAGGAAGCGTTTTTAACCAAGGCCCGACAGGCCGTTGTTGATTTGGCGACGATATCATGATGCGACTCGGATTAAGCCTCAACATGGGCTACCTCATTATTTTGGCGTCGCTCATCATTTTGATGGCGGCAGGAACCATCTACGGCCTCTGGGCCGAAGGGCGCGCGAAGACGCCGGACGCCGTACAGCGCTTAGCGATCGTCAACAGCCGTACCCGCATGGGCTGGTGGCTCATCGTCATTTATGCCGTCGCCTGGTGGTTCGGGCCGGCGACGCTCAACATTCTCTTTGCCGTCTTCTCCTTCTTCCTCCTACGGGAATTCATTGCGCTCACCCCGATCAAACATACGGATCACTGGGTACTCGTCATCGCTTTCTATCTGGCGATTCCGATTCAGTACATCCTCGTGTACCTCGACTTACCGGCGGTCTACACAGTCTTCATTCCGGTGTACCTTTTTCTCGCGCTTCCCGTCGTCGCTGCGCTTTCGCACGACACGGACCGGTATCTGGAGCGCGTCGCCAAGGTGCAGTGGGGCGTCATGATCTGCGTCTTCTGCGTGAGTCACGCGCCGGCCTTGGCGAACCTTGAACTCGAACGCTTTAATTCCACCGGGCTCCTGGTGCTCCTCTATTTCCTCATCACGGTTTTCTGCACGGATCTTTTTGCCGTGATTTCGAGTTCCGCTCTCGGGGGGCGCGCGATGAAGATGAGTCCCAATAAGACGACGAAGGGGTACCTTGTGGGCGGCGCCCTGGGACTTGCCGTCGGTACGGCGCTGTTCTGGCTGACGCCCTTTCAGCTGTGGCAGGCTTCGCTTTTCTCGCTTGCGATCGTTCTTTCCTGCATTGTGGGCGACATCGTCATCAACTCGGTGAAGGTGAGTCTCGGCGCCCGTAATTACGACGGAGAACTTTATATCGGCCGCGGCATTCTGGAACGACTCGCCCCCCTCACCTTTGCCGCCCCCGTGTTCTATCACTTAAACGTTCTCTGCCGTCCGTTCCTGTAGTCCTTACGCACCGGCGAACCGCGCCCTGCCGAATGCAGGGCGTTTTGGTCTGGACGGGTTCGTTACAATGCGCCTACCTTTTATTTTTCCGGCGAGACAACCGATGTACGACCAATACGAAAAACTGCTGCGGCACGTTTATGAGAACGGCCACCAGAAAACCGACCGCACGGGCGTGGGTACGCGTTCCGTGTTCGGCTACCAGATGCGCTTTGACTTAAGCGAAGGTTTTCCCCTCGTGACCACCAAGAAACTGCACATACGCTCCATCGTGCACGAACTGCTGTGGTTTCTCTCGGGCTCGGGCAACATCGGTTACCTGCATGACAACAAAGTGTCGATCTGGGACGAATGGGCCGATGAAAACGGCGATTTAGGCCCTGTCTACGGCGTGCAGTGGCGCAGCTGGCCCACGCCTGACGGCCGCCATATCGATCAGATCACAAACGCCGTTGATCTCATCAAGAACCATCCGGACAGCCGTCGCATCATTGTCTGCTCCTGGAATGTTGCGGACATTGACCGCATGGCGCTTCCGCCCTGCCACTGCCTTTTCCAGTTCTACGTGGCGGACGGCAAACTCTCCTGCCAGCTTTATCAGCGAAGCTGCGATATTTTCTTGGGAGTGCCCTTTAATATCGCAAGTTACGCCCTTCTGACGCATATGATGGCGCAGCAGTGCGACCTTGAACCCGGTGAATTCATCTGGACGGGCGGCGACTGCCACATCTACAACAACCACTTCGAGCAGACCGTCGAGCAACTCTCGCGCGAGCCGCGGCCGTATCCGAAGCTCGTCATTAAGCGACACCCGGCGTCGATCTTTGACTACAAGTTCGAAGACTTTGAAATCACGGATTACAACCCGTGGCCTCACATCAAGGCCCCGATTGCCGTTTAAGGAAAAACGATGCTGGAAATGATCGTCGCTCACGCCGAAAACGGCGTGATCGGGAACGCGGGCACCATGCCGTGGCACATTCCCGAAGATTTGAAGCACTTTAAGACGGTAACGACGGGCGCCGCCGTCATCATGGGGCGGAAAACGTTTGAATCTACCGGGCGCGCCCTTCCCAAACGCAGGAACATCGTCATCACGCGGCAACCTGACTACGTTGCCGCCGGGTGCACGGTGGTACCGTCGCTTGACGCGGCCTTAAAAGCAGCCGGCGCCGAACCTCGCGTCTTCATCATCGGCGGAGGCGAAATCTACCGACAGGCGCTCCCTCTGGCCGACCGGCTCTGGATTACGGAAATCGCTGCGGCGCCGAAAGGCGACACGACGTTTCCGACGTTGAATCCTGAGGACTGGGAGACGACGTTTCTTTCCGAACTCTCCGCGAATGAAAACCGTCCTGCCGTGCGTTTTCTGCGGTTGGATCGCCGTCATTAAGCCACAACGCCGCCCGTTCTCACGCGTTCGGGCGGCAGTTCCAACGTAAAGGCCGAGCCCTTTCCCAACTCGCTTTCAATCTTCATCTGCGCATTGTGGTGCAGCATGACGTGCTTCACAATTGCAAGCCCCAGCCCCGTACCGCCCGTGTTGCGGGAGCGCGATTTATCAACGCGGTAAAAGCGTTCCGTCAAACGCGGAATATCTTTCTGCGCAATACCGATGCCGTTGTCCCGAACCATGATTTCGGCGCCGCCTGCGGCCGTTTTCCGGCACTCGGCATGAATGTGCCCGCCCTCGGGGGTGTAACGCAGCGCATTCGTCATCAGGTTCACTACGGCACTTCTCATCTCGTCGGCATAACCTTCAATCCACACGTCTTCGGTCGTGCAGTCCACCGTGTAGCGTCCCGCCGCCACGACTTCCATTTCGGCCGTGACACGACGCACCAAATCATGCAGCGCAATCATTTCGCTTTCTTTGTCTTCGCCGCCGTTTTCCAGTCGGGAAAGCGTAAGGAGATCGTCAATGATGCGCTTCATGCGCTGCGCCTGATCCCGCATGAGCGCGAGATGCTGCGGCGCCAACTCCACCTTGCCGGAAACACCGGCAACCGCCATATCCAAAAAGCCGGAGAGCACCGTGAGGGGGGTGCGCAGTTCGTGGGACACGTTCGCGACGAAATCTCGACGCATGGCGTCCACCTTCGTTTGTTCCGTCACGTCGCGGGCGATTAACAGAGAGTTATTTTTGTCGGCAATGACGACGCGGATTTCGTAGGTGCGCCCCGTCTCCGCCTGCGTCCAATTTAAGGGGGCGTCAAACTTTTCTGTCCGCAAAAAGGAATCAATCGAGGGATCCGTAATCAGAGCCAGAATCGAGCGGCCCACGTCTTTTTCGCCGCTTAACGGAAAGATTTTTTCCGCCTGAGGATTACACCACGACAGAAGCCAATTGCGCTTCGTGAGAATGATCCCTTCGGGCAGTGCCCCCAGCGTCTTACGGTACCGGGCTTCGCGGTCTTCCAAGCGTCGGGCATTTTTATCAAATGCCGCCCGAGCTTCATAAACCCGACTGAAGATATCCGACCAGAGCGCAGAGGCCGTCGTCGGCGTTTCTTCGTCCGTCTTTGGCGAAGCCGTCATAGATTTCTCAAGCCACTCATCAAGCCGGGCGATGTAATTTAAGTGCAGCCCCATTTCCGCGAGAAGCCCCGCAATCACGCAGCCCAGTCCCCAATACGGATTGGCGAGTCCCGCAACGGCAAACCCCGCGACGATGATGAGAATAATCCGAAAGATGACCGGCCCCATGAGCCGCAGACGTTCCGTCGTCATTTTGCCGCCCTCTTGCTACGCCCGCGCGCGGTATCCGAGGCCCCGCACCGTATCCACGATGTCCGCGGCCGCCGTCCCCGCCAACTGCTTTCTCAACCGCAACACGTGAACGTCCACCGTCCGTTCGTCAAACCCGGCGGCATCATCCCAAACCCGTTCCAACAACTGGGCGCGGGAATACACCCGCCCGGGATTAGCCGCCAACACGCAGAGCATCTTGAATTCGATGACGCCCAATCGCACGTCGACGCCGTTCACCTTGGCAGAGAATCGGGATTCATTAAGCGCCACCGGGCCGCAGACAATCGTCTTTTCGGCTTCTGCCGCACCGCGTCGCAGAACTGCCCGAAGTCGGGCGATCAATTCTCGGGGCGAGAAAGGCTTGACGACATAATCGTCCGCCCCGGCATCGAGCCCCGCCACCTTGTCGCTTTCCGTACCGCGGGCCGTGAGCATAATGACGGGAATACCGGCGTTCTTCTCTTCACGCTTTAACTGCTCAAGCCACGAGAGTCCGGACTGATCCGGCAGCATCCAGTCCAAGAGGATAATGTCCGGGCGTTCGGCTTCCAATACTTTCCGGGCTTCCGTCACCGATCCCGCGCGAAACACGCGGTACCCCGCCGTTTCACAGGCAAACCCGATGAGTTCTCGAATCGCCGGCTCATCTTCCACGACGAGTACTGATTCCGTCATACGCCTTCTCCGTTAATTCATGCGTCCGTCATCATGACCTTCCATTTTGACAAAGGTATTTCATCGTGTGACGAAATGATGACAAGCTCATTGTACGGACAACAAAAAACCCGTGCAGTCGCGGTAACCACACGGGCCTTTCGCCGAATTAATTCAGACTCAGAGGTACTTCACGCTCACGATGGCGTAGTGAATGAGTCCCTTCGGGGCGGGGCACGTCACTTCGTCACCTTCGAACTTACCGATGAGACTGCGGGCCAAGGGGCTCGAAATCGAAATACGGGCGGCCTTGATGTCCGCTTCGTCATCCCCCACGATCTGGTAGGTTTTGACTTCCCCGGAATCTTCGTCTTCGAGTTCCACCGTCGCGCCGAACACGATCCGGTCGCCTGCCTGCAGGCTCTTCGGATCAATGATCTGCAGCATCGGCAGTTTTCCTTCGAGTTCGGCAATGCGCCCTTCGATGTGGCCCTGCATTTCCTTGGCGGCATCGTATTCGGCATTTTCCGACAAGTCGCCTTTTTCACGCGCTTCCGCAATCGCAGCCACCACAGCCGGGCGCTTCACGCGCTTCAACTCATCGAGTTCGGCGCGAAGCTTTTCCGCGCCCTGAACCGTAATCGGAATCCGTTTATCCATGTCTTTCACCAAGTAGGATGGTCAAATCAAAGGGCGGCATTTTACCTCTAACGAACCGCCTTATGCATGTCCTGCAACGAGTAGACCTGCGCATCGGCTAAGTGCTTAATGCCTTCCACCGCCGCGCGGCCGCCCGCGATCGTCGTAAAGTAGGTGACGCGGTTCGCGAGCGCCGCCATACGGATGGCGCGCGCATCGCTGATTTCCCCGCGGGATTCGTTGCTCGTGGTGATCACGAGCTGAATTTCACGGTTCTTGATCTTGTCCAAAATATTCGGACGACCGTCACTCACCTTATTGACGCTCTTGCAGTCGATGCCGGCCTTCGCAAGCGCCTCCGCCGTGCCCTTCGTCGCGACGAGCTTGTAGCCCGCATCGACGAGTTCGGCAGCGACCACGATGGCGCGCGGCTTATCTTCGTCACGCACGGAAATGAAGACCGTGGAGCCTGTCGGAGGCAGCGTGTTGCCCGCTCCCAACTGGCTCTTAAAGAGCGCTTCGCCGAAGGTCTTGCCGACACCCATCACTTCGCCCGTGGAGCGCATTTCCGGTCCCAAGACCGGGTCGACGCCCAAGAACTTCGCAAACGGGAACACGGCTTCCTTCACGCAGATGTGTTCAGGCTTCACTTCCACCTGCACGCCCTGCTTTTCGATGGAGTCGCCCACCATGCAGCGGGCCGCAACCTTCGCAAGCTGCACGCCGGTCGCCTTCGAAACGAAGGGAACGGTGCGGCTCGCGCGCGGATTGACTTCGAGCACATAGACGATCGGGTGTTCAGTGACGGCGTTCTTGATCGCGAACTGCACGTTCATGAGCCCCACGACCCCGAGGGCCTTCGCCATCAGCACCGTTTCGCGGCGCACTTCGTCCAAAATGTCTTCGCGCAGACTGTAGGGCGGCAGCGAACAAGCGGAGTCACCCGAATGCACGCCCGCGGCTTCCACGTGCTGCATGAGGCCGGCGATCTTCACCACCTTGCCGTCGGACACCGCGTCCACGTCCATTTCCACGGCGTCATCGAGGAAGTGATCCAAAAGCACCGGGCTTTCTTCGCTCACCACGATGGCTTCGTGCATGTAGCGCATGAGTTCCTTGCCGTTGTGCACGATATCCATCGCGCGGCCGCCCAACACGTAGCTCGGACGCACGACGATGGGATAACCGATTTCTTCGGCGAGTTTCAACGCCGCTTCTTCGGTGTGAGCCGTCCGGTTAGGGGGCTGCCGAAGCCCCAATTTCGTGATGAGTTCCTTGAAGCGTTCGCGGTCTTCGGCGCAGTCGATGGCGTCGGTGGAGGTACCGATGATGGGCACGCCTTCCTTTTCGAGAGCACGGCAGATCTTCAAGGGCGTCTGACCGCCGTACTGCACGATGACGCCCACCGGATTTTCCGTGTGGCAGATTTCCAACACGTCTTCCAACGTCACCGGTTCAAAGTAAAGGCGATCCGACGTGTCATAGTCCGTCGAAACCGTTTCCGGGTTACAGTTGACCATGATCGTTTCGTAACCGTCTTCGCGCAACGCCATCGCCGCATGCACGCAGCAGTAGTCGAATTCGATGCCCTGGCCGATGCGGTTGGGGCCGCCGCCCAACACCACGATCTTCTTTTTGTCCGTGGGCTGAGCTTCGTTTTCGTCCTGGTAGGTCGAATAAAGGTAGGCGGTCTTCGTTTCAAATTCCGCGGCGCAGGTATCGACGCGCTTATAAACGGGCCGGATGTTGAGTTCGTGTCGCTTCGTGCGGACGGCGTCTTCCTTCGTCCCCATCAGCTTCGCGAGGCGCTTATCGGAAAAGCCCTTCTTCTTGAGGTAACTGAGGTCATCCGCCGACAAGGCGTCCAACGTCGTCTCGGCCACGCGGCCTTCGATGTCGATGAGTTCCTTCATCTGCGCGAGGAACCACGGATCAATCGACGTCATGCCGTGAATTTCATCCACCGTCATGCCGAGACGCATGGCGTCAGCGACGTAGAAAATGCGCTCCGGCCCTGCTTCGCTGATTTCGTGAACGATTTCTTCCCGGTCGTCCGAAATGGGCGTCAAGCCGTCCTTACCGGTTTCCAAACCGCGGAGGGCCTTCTGCAGCGATTCCTGGAAAGAAGAACCGATCGCCATCACTTCTCCCACGGACTTCATCTGCGTCGTCAGACGGTCATCGGCCTGCGGGAACTTTTCAAACGCAAAACGCGGCACCTTGGTGACGACGTAGTCGATCGTCGGTTCAAAGGACGCGGGCGTCGCGCCCCCCGTGATGTCATTTTTCAGTTCGTCCAGGGTATAGCCCACGGCCAGTTTCGCCGCGACCTTCGCAATCGGAAAGCCGGTGGCTTTCGAAGCCAAGGCCGAAGAACGCGACACGCGCGGATTCATTTCAATGACGATCAAGCGTCCGTTCTTGGGGTTCACGGCGAACTGCACGTTGGATCCGCCCGTATCCACGCCGATTTCACGGAGCACCGCGATCGACGCGTCACGCATGATCTGATATTCGCGATCCGTCAGGGTCTGCGCCGGCGCCACCGTGATGGAGTCTCCGGTGTGAATCCCCATCGGGTCGAAGTTTTCAATGGAGCAGACGATGATGCAGTTGTCGGCCTTATCACGCACCACTTCCATTTCGTATTCCTTCCAACCGAGAAGGGATTCTTCAATGAGAAGTTCATGCGTGGGCGAAAGGGCCAAACCGCGTTCGCAGATTTCCACGAATTCCTGCATGTTGTAGGCAATGCCGCCGCCGGAGCCGCCCAATGTAAAGGACGGGCGGATGACGGCGGGAAATCCCACCTGCGCCTGCACCGCCATCGCTTCGGCCATGTTGTAGGCGATGCCGGAACGGGCACTTTCAAGCCCGATGCGGTTCATGGCTTCCTTAAAGCGCTGACGGTCTTCGGCCTTGTCAATCGCTTCCGGCGAGGCACCGATCAGTTCCACGTCGTACTTACTGAGGATGCCTTCCTTATCGAGAGCCATCGCGAGATTCAACGCCGTCTGCCCGCCCATCGTGGGAAGAATGGCATCGGGCTTTTCTTTGGCGATGATGCGCTCAAGAACGCGTGTATCCAACGGTTCGATGTAAGTCGCATCCGCCGTATCCGGGTCGGTCATAATCGTCGCCGGATTGGAATTCACCAAAATAACGCGGTACCCCTCTTCCCGAAGGGCCTTGCAGGCCTGGGCACCGGAATAGTCAAATTCACAGGCCTGGCCGATAACGATCGGGCCGGCGCCGAGAATCATGACGGATTTAATGTCTGTACGTTTGGGCATGATGTCTAGTCGTTCAAATAGTTCTGCGGATCGAGTTCGCGTTCGACGAGTTCAATGAGAATGTGGATGAGCTTGATGTGCAGTTCCTGCACCCGGTCGGCCCAACGGCCGGCGGGCGTTATAAGGGCGATGTCCGCCAATTCCGTAATGGGCGTATGGTTTTTCCCGGTGAGCGCAATCACCTTCATGCCGAGCGAGCGGGCAGTTCTCGCCGCCTTCACCACGTTTTTGCTCGTACCGGAGGTCGTGATCGCGAGAAGCACGTCGCCAGCGCGGCCGTGCCCCTCCACCCAGCGGGAAAACACGTCTTCGTAGCCGTAGTCGTTTCCGACGCAGGCCATGTGCGCCACATCCGAAATCGCCTGCGCACGGTAAGCGCGTCGATCACTTCTGAAACGCCCCGTCATCTCTTCGGCAAAGTGCATCGCGTCACAGAGACTGCCGCCGTTACCGCAGCTCATGACCGTGCCGCCCGCTTTCTGACTTTCGGCAATAAGGTGCCCGGCTTCGGCCACCTTCGCAATCATCGCCTTATCAGCCATCAGCGCCGCGAGTGCCGCCTGGGCTTCCGCGAGATCAACGAGAACCACATTCTCCCGTTCGCTCATCAGCGGTTCCCCCGCATCAGTTCCGCGAAGCGGTCAAACAAAGGCGCAATGTCGTGCGGACCGGGACTCGCTTCGGGGTGCCCCTGGAAACTCATCGCCGGCGCATCCACGAACTTCATGCCCTGCAGCGATCCGTCGAAAAGACTGGCAAACCCGGCTTCCACATTTTCGGGGAGCGTCTTTTCATCGACGGCAAACCCGTGATTCTGACTCGTGATGAAGACGCGCCGCGTCTTGCGATCCACCACCGGGTGGTTGCCGCCGTGGTGCCCGAACTTCATCTTCACGGTCTTCGCCCCCGCCGCGAGCCCCATGATCTGGTGCCCGAGACAAATGCCGAAGAGCGGAATTTTCTTCGCGAGACACACCTTGGCCGCTTCGATCGCGTAAGTGCAGGGTTCCGGATCCCCGGGGCCGTTCGAGAGGAATACGCCGTCAGGATTCATCGCGAGCACGTCTTCAATGGGGGTCTTTGCGGGCACCACCGTCACCGCCATACCGCGTTCGGCCATCATGCGCAGGATATTGCGCTTGATGCCGAAGTCATAGGCAACGACCTTGTACTTAAACGTTTCAGGCTTGTTGAAATCCGGATGCCCTTCTTCGCCCTTGAGGTGCCAGCAGCCTTCCTTCCATTCATAGGCGTCTTTCGTCGTCACTTCGGACGCCAAATCACGCCCAACCATCGAACCCCAGGCCTTTGCCGCGGCCTTGGCGTCTTCGATTTCTTTTTCCGTCAGCACACCGTTTTCCGCGGCCACGATCGTCCCGGCCTGTGCGCCGAACGTCCGAAGGCGGCGCACCAATGCACGGGTATCAATATCAGAAATTGCCACGGTTCCCGCGGCCTTCAGATAATCCGTGAGGCTGCCGACGGCACGGAAATTGCTCACCACGGGCGACGCACAGCGGATGATGAGACCGGCCGCCGCAATGCCGGGGCCTTCCTCGTCCTGCGGATTCACACCGACGTTGCCGATATGGGGGTACGTCAGCGTCACGATCTGCCCCGTATAACTCGGGTCAGTAAGGATTTCCTGATACCCCGTCATCGAGGTATTGAACACAACCTCTGCCGTCACAGAACCGGCAGCCCCCAGGCTGCGGCCGATGAAAACGGTCCCGTCGGCAAGCGCCAAAGCTGCTTGAGGTCGCATATCGGTTTGAATGGAGTTCAACATTTTCTCCCAGTATTTGCTCGGAACCGTCAAAGTTCCGCAGGATGAGGCCTTGGCGCCCATCCCTTCAGAGTCACCGGTTTCCCGTTACGCGACACACGTCAACGCAAACCGGAATAAAAGCAAACCATTATAGCCGCGCCCTATGGGGCGTCCCGACTATTTTCCGTCCGCTTTCCTAAGCGGATTCCTGTAGAAAGCCTCAGAGACCGTCGCCCCCTCTCCGCGTATACCCCCAATTGCCGACAAGTGCGGTGCTCTCTCATCACTTTTCCCTACGGTTTCTTCCCCTCTGTGCGGTATCCTTTGACGCGTTTCGAATTTCAATTTCTGAACTGAGACACCATGACTCCTTCAAACCGACTGGAAGCTCTTCGACAATGGACCACCGTCGTCGCCGACACGGGCGACATTGATGAAATCGCGCGCTTGAAACCGACGGAAGCCACGACGAATCCGTCGCTCATTCTCAAAGCCGCACGAACCACGCGGGGCGAGGCGATTCTCGCCGCCGCCCGATGTGCAAACGAAAGTCCGCGCCTCAGAATCGACCGCGTCGTTACGGATTTCGGCAAAGCCATCCTCGAACACATCCCGGGGCGCGTCAGCACCGAAGTCGATGCGCGCCTCTCCTTTGACACCCGCGCCACCATTGAAAAAGCGCGGCGTCTCATTGCGCTTTACGAAGCGGGCGGCGTCTCCCGCGAGCGCGTCCTCATCAAAATTGCCGCGACCTGGGAAGGCTGCGAAGCGGCCCGAGTGCTCGAACAGGAAGGCATTCACTGCAACATGACGCTCATTTTCAGCCTCGCGCAGGCCAAAGCCGCAGCGCAGGCGGGCGCCACCCTTATCAGCCCCTTCGTCGGCCGCATTTATGACTGGGCGAAAAAAGAGGCGGGGAGCGCTTGGAACGAAGCGGAAAACGCGGGCACGAAGGATCCGGGCGTGCAGTCCGTCACCGCCATCTACCGCACCTTAAAGGCAGCGGGTTCCAAAACGCAGATCATGGGCGCGAGTTTTCGAAATCTCGGGGAAATCACGGCACTTGCCGGGTGCGATCTCTTGACGATTGCCCCCAAATTCATCGACGCCCTGCGCGGGGATGAAGCGCCGCTCGAGCGCGTTCTGTCGTCCGACACCCTCACGCCGACCGCCCCCGTTGCCATCACCGAAAGTGAATTCCGTTGGGAAACGACGATGTCCGCGATGGCCAATGAAAAACTCGCCCAAGGAATCCGAGCCTTTGCGGCGGATACCGAAACCTTGGAAAAACTGCTTGTCTGAATCATCACGCCGAGGTTTACATTATGAAGATGCTCGCTGCCGCGCCCACGGTTCTCTTGGTGGAACCGGACGACTATCGTCTGAGGCGCCACACCCTTGAACTGCTGCATGACACGGAATTTCACCTCATTGCCGCCGTCAACTCCCGCCGCACGGCCGTCCCCGTCATTCAGCGGGAAAAAATTGATCTTGCCGTCGTCAACGTGCGCCTTCCCGACGGAAGCGGTGCGGAAATTACGCGGGAAATTCTCCGACGCAATCCGCAGGCCCACGTACTCATTGCGACCGACGTATCCGAAGAAAACACCGTCATGCAGGCCGTCGAAGCCGGCGCCGACGGGTATCTCCTTTTTGACGACAACACGCCCAGCATCGCTGCGAGCCTCAAAGTGATGCAGTCCGGCGGTTCACCCGTGAGCCCCCTCATCGCCCGTTCCGTCCTGCGCGCCCTGCATAATCGCAATACGCCGGAACGCGAAACGGCGGGGGGACTTCTTTCGCGGCGGGAACTCGACATCCTGCAGCTTCTTGCGAAGGGCCTTGCGTTTGCCGCGATCGGCGAAGTGCTCGCCATCAGCGAACACACCGTCACGACGCACGTCAAGAAACTTTATAAAAAGCTCAACGTGCATTCCCGCGGCGAAGCCATGTACGAAGCCCGGGAACTCAATCTCATTCGTTGACGGGAACGGTTCCCGTTATGATTATGCTTTCTGCCGCAGGCAGTAGACAGATACCAAGAGAAAGACATATTATGACCGCCAACCTGAAGGAAGCCGTTCTTGCCGCGCTTGCGCCCATTGCCGCCGACATGGCCGCCGTTGAAAAGATCATCGCCGCCGAAATGGAAAGCGACATTCCGCGCGTCAAAGAAATCGGCCGATACATCACGAGTGCCGGCGGGAAACGCATGCGCCCGGCCCTCCTCATTCTGATGGCCCGTGCGATGGGCGACACCTCGAACAACGCGCCGTACTTCGGCGCCGTCATCGAAATTCTGCACACCGCGACCCTCATGCACGACGACGTCGTCGACGAAGGCAAGATGCGCCGCGGCCGCGAAACCGCCAATGCCCGCTGGGACAACAATCAGGCGGTGTTGGTCGGAGACTTCCTCTACACACGTTCCTTCCAGATGATGATCCGCCGCGGAAACTTGGGCGTGATGCAGGCCTTGGCCGACGCCGCCAACCGCTTGTCCGAAGGCGAAGTGCTGCAGCTTACGAACGCGGGCGACCCCGAAACCACGGAAGAACGTTATTTTGCGGTGATCGAACGCAAGACCGCCTGCCTTTTTGAAGCGGCAGCCCACATGGCCGCCGCATTTTCCGGTGCCCCAAAAGCCTACGAAGACGCCTGCGCCCAATATGCCCTGCACCTTGGAAACGCCTTCCAGATCGCCGACGACATTCTTGACTACCAAGGGGAAGCCGCCGCGATCGGCAAGAACCTCGGCGCCGACATCAAGGAAGGCAAAGTGACGCTTCCCGTCATTTATGCCCTGCAGAAGACGACGGGCGCCGACCGCGACCTCATCGTCGACGCCATTTTGAAGGGCGACGGCGACTTTGAAGCCGTGAGCCGCATCGTGAAGGCGTCGGGGGCCATCGAAGCCTGTTACGAACGCGCCCTTTTGGAAGTCGAACGCGGAAAAAATGCGTTAAATGCACTTCCGGCTGGACAATTCAAAAATTCTCTGATAAAGTTCCTGTCCTTCGCGGTTAACCGAGATCACTAACGACTCGGGGACAGAACGAAGCTTCGGGGTGTAGCTCAGCCTGGTAGAGTACTACGTTCGGGACGTAGGAGTCGGAGGTTCGAATCCTCTCACCCCGACCAGGATTTCAAAAGGGAGATGACTTTTCGGTCGTCTCCCTTTTTTATTTCCGGTGTGCGGTTACAATCGGGGGTATCACAACCGCTATAAGGAGCCGCATATGCCTCTCATCATCGGTTTAACGGGCGGTATCGCCTGCGGCAAAACCACCGCCACCGACGCCTTCAAAGCCCTCGGCGTCCCCGTGATTGATGCTGACGAAATTTCCCGGGCTCTCACCGCCCCGAACGGCAAGGCACTCCCCGAGATTGCCGTCGCTTTCGGTGCCGACGTCATCGGCGCTCACGGCCTCAAACGCACGCTGATGCGTGAAACCATCTTTTCCGATCCTGCGGCCCGCGCCAAATTAGAGGGCATTCTTCACCCGATGATCAAACGGGAAATTTTCGAAGAGCTCAAGAAGGTCACGGCGCCCTACATCATCCTCAGCATTCCGCTTTTGTTGGAAAGCGGCCGCTGGCGTGAAGCCGTGTCCCGCATCGTCGTCATTGACTGCCCTGAGGAAAAACAGGTGAATCGGCTCGTCTACGAGCGCCACATGAGCGAGGACGAAGCGCACGCCATCATTGCGACGCAGGCATCGCGCGACGAACGGCTCAAGGCCGCCACCGACGTCATTGAAAACACCGGCACCGTGGAAGATCTCACAAAGGCCGTCGCGGAATTGGATCGCAAGTTCTATACGCTTGCGATGGAAAAACGCGCCTCGTAAAGTTCTGCGTCACCTTCGAACATCGGCGGCTCTTTCTAGAGCCGCCTTTTTATCACACGCGCCGTAAAACCCGTTCCTTCAGGAGGGGGATATAAGGCGCCGAAGTATATGTAAAAACATAGGGGGGATCGTTGTATCATCCTAGTCATGAAAACCTACAAATACAAGCTCCTTTCGGCGAAGCGCAATAAGAAACTGCACCGACAG
>OIWS01001576.1_pt1 | contig 22115 bp, 19 predicted proteins | sample 1587611 | NCBI WGS metagenome assembly OIWS01 (sample SAMEA3888919, study PRJEB22519) | human gut metagenome | biome: human gut; feature: human-associated habitat; material: faeces | place: Denmark | collected 2010 | reverse complement strand
TTTCTATACTATAAAACAATCGCGAAAAAAGATTTTTACGGGACGAGACCCGAATTGGGAGAGGAAACGAACCGAGTGAAAACAGAAAAGAGGACTGGCCTCGGACTCTGCGCGGCAACAGTTTTTGAAGCGATGTTTGAAGAAGGATAGTACAAAGGGCGGCTGGCTGCAGCCGCCCTTTTGCTGGAAATTTTTTAAGGACAGCGGAACAAAATGGTTTGTGTATGCGTCCAAGAGACACAATAGGAACAGTACGAAACGGAGGAATTTTCGATGAAACGCATCAAACGGTTTGCGTCGCTGCTTTTGGCGCTCGCGCTGGCGTTTTCGCTGGCTGTGGGCTGCTTCGCGCAGGACGCGGTGATCACAAGAGGCGAGGCTGCAAAGCTGCTGCTTACGGCGGCGGACGATTATTGCCCCGATCTCAAAACGGAGGACATTTTAAAGGGCTATCCGGATGGAACGCTGGAAGAAGACGGACCTCTTACCTACGCGCAGGCGCTCATCATGATCGACCGCGCGTTCGGAGGTTTGCCCGTGCCCATTGGCGACAGCGCAAGAACGGCGGCAGGCGCGCAGGGCTTTGCAGACACTCCCGCATGGGGCGGAGAAGAGCTTTCGCGCGCGCTGGCAAGCGGCATCGTGACGGGCGAGGCAGACGGCCTGATGCATCCCGGAAAGCAGCTGACGAAGCAGGCGTTCCAGACGCTTCTGGCAAGAGTCTACGCGCTTAAAGGAACAAATCTGAAAGATGATTTTTATGCCGCGGTCAACAAAGCATGGCTCGATCGGTCCGACATTCCGGCGGGTCTCACACTCAACGGCCCGTTCTACGGCCTGAGCCTGACGGTCACGCAGCAGGTGGCAAAGCTGATCGCGGACATCGCCGCCAAGCCGCAAGCCCCCGGCACGCCCGAGGCCAAGATCAAGGCGCTCTACGACTGCGTGATGGATGTGGACGCGCGTGAGCAGGCGGGCGTATCACCCATTCAAGAATATCTCGACAGCATTGAAAACGCGAAGACGCTCAAAGAACTCATTGCGGCCGACTGCCGGATGCAGAAGGAGCTCGGGATCTCGACGCTTCTGGGCTTCGGCCTCACGGCGGACTTCTCTGACTCCGACCGCAAAATTGTAGCCTTCTCAACCTTCAGCGCGTCGATGACGAAGGATTTCTATGAAAACGGCACGCAGGAGCAGACGCAGGCGTATCTGAATTATTTAGCAAAGCTCCTGACGCTCTCGGGGCTTACGGAGCAGGACGCGCAGACGCGTGCGAAGCTGGTCTACACGGCGGAGAAGGCTGTGACAAAGGCTTCCTATGACCTGCAGGACTATGGCGATGTGGATAAGATCAACAATATTTATTCGTTCAGCGCGATCGAAAAGCAGTTCCCGAACGTAGACCTGCGCGCGGTGTTTGCCGCGAGCGGGCTTGCGGCGACAGATCGGGTCCTTGTGCTCGACCCCGGCGCGATGCAGGCCGCGGCAGGCTTCTTTACGGACGGAAATCTTCCGATGCTCAAGGCGCTTTCCCGTACGGCAATTTTGATGAGCGTTGGCGGCTGCCTCAATCCGGAATTTACGGATGCAAGCTTCGATTTTAACGAACAGTACCTCGGCATTGCGATGCGCCAGTCGACCGAGCAGCTTGCTGCCCAGCAGGTGCAGGCTCTGCTTGCTGACTATCTCGGAAGAGCCTATGTGACGGCGCATTTCTCCGAAAAGGCCAAGCAGGACGTGGAGGAAATGATCGGCGAGTTTATCACCATCTACAAAGCGCGGATCGAGTCTCTTGACTGGATGTCGGATTCGACGAAGCAGAAGGCAATTCGAAAGCTTGATACAATGAAGATCAAGGTCGGCTATCCCGACAGCTGGGATACCTATCTCGATCAGGCGGACATCAAGAGCCCGAGTGAAGGCGGCTCGTTCTTCTCGAATGTGATTTCCATCCAGAAGGCCGCGACGCAGAAGGCGATTGCCGAGCAAAATGAGCCCGTGGATAAGGGCGCGTGGGCAATGCAGCCGTTTACGGTAAACGCATGCTACAGCGCGACCTCCAACGACATCACCTTCCCGGCAGCCATTTTGCAATCGCCGCTTTACGATGTGAACGCCTCGAGAGAGGAGAACCTCGGCGGCATCGGCTATATCATTGCCCATGAGATCACGCACGCGTTCGACAACAACGGCGCGAAATTCGACGAAAACGGCAACGCCGCCAACTGGTGGACGGAGGCTGACTACGCGGCCTTCCAGCAGAAGTGCGCGCAGGTGGCTGCCTTTTACGACGGACAGGAGGCCTGCCCGGGCGTTGCGTGCAGCGGCGTGCTGACGATCTCGGAAAATGTGGCGGACCTTGGCGCGGTGCAGTGCGTGCTCGCGGCGGCAAAGGAGCTTCCGAATCCGAACCTTGACAAGCTCTTCCGTGCGATCGCCAACACGTGGGCCTCGACCACGTCCCGGCAGATGCGCGAGTATCTGGCCGTGACCGATGTGCACGCGCCCGACAAGCTCCGCTGCAACCGCGTGCTGCAGACGCTGGACGAGTTTTATACGACCTACGGCATCCAGCCCGGCGACGGCATGTGGACTGATCCGGCAAGCCGCGTGACGGTCTGGTAAGTCTATTCGTGCAAAACGCTTCTTTGCGGAATTTGACGCAAAAAGGGGTTGACGCGCGGGCTCTTAGATGGTAAAACATTGGGGCTAACGTAAAACCTTAGAAAGAGGCGATTTCCTATGAATCGGGACCTGACGGTCGGAAAACCGGCGCGCGTGCTGTGGCAATACTGCATGCCGCTGTTCGGAAGCGTGATTTTTCAGCAGCTTTACAATCTGGCGGACAGCTTCGTCGCCGGTAAATTCATCGGCGAAGAGGCGCTTGCCGCCGTCGGCAACAGCTATGAGATTACGCTCATCTTCATCGCCTTTGCCTTCGGCTGCAACATCGGCTGCTCGGTCATTGTCGCGCAGTTGTTCGGCGCGAAGGAATACCGCGATATGAAAACGGCGGTGTCGACGACGATGGTGCTGAGCGCGGCGACCTGCGCGGTGCTGATGGCCATCGGCCTTGGACTCTGCACGCCGCTTCTTACGCTCATCCACACGCCGGAAAACATCCTTGCGGACTCGCGGCTCTATCTGCGCATTTACGTGCTCGGTCTTCCGTTCGTCTTTTTCTATAATGTTGCGACGGGCATTTTCTCGGCGCTGGGCGACTCCAAAACGCCGTTCTGGTTTTTAGCCGCATCGTCGCTTTCCAACATCTTTGTCGACATTTTGTTTGTCACGACGTTTCAAATGGGCGTAGCCGGCGTTGCGTGGGCGACGTTTCTGTGCCAGTGCGTCAGCTGCGTGCTGGCGGTCACGGTGGTCTTCCGGCGGCTGTCCAAGGTTGAGGGTGCGGAAAAAGCGCCGGTCTTCTCCGGCAGGATCTTGCAGCGGATCTTGCGTATTGCGATCCCGAGCGTTTTGCAGCAGAGCTTCATCTCTGTCGGCAATATCATTTTGCAGGGTGTGATCAATACGTTCGGCTCCGGCGTCATTGCCGGATATTCCGCAGGCGTAAAGCTCAACAACCTCGTTATTACGTCCTTTACGACGCTCGGAAATGGCATTTCGAACTACACTGCGCAGAACATTGGAGCCGGGAAGCTTCTGCGCGTCAAAGAGGGCTTTCGCGCGGGGCTGAAGCTCGTCTGGGCGCTGAGTTTGCCAATGATGCTTCTTTACGTCTTTGGCGGCGGGACGCTCATCCATATTTTCATCGACGCGCCGACCGAAACGGCCTTGCAGACGGCGGTGACGTATCTGCGGATTTTGTCGCCGTTCTACTTTGTCGTCTCCGCGAAACTTGTGGCAGACGGCATTCTGCGCGGCGGCGGCGTGATGGGGAAGTTCATGATCTCGACGTTTACCGACCTCATTCTCCGCGTGGTGCTGGCCGTGGTGCTCTCGAAAACCGCGCTTGGCGCGACGGGCATCTGGTGCGCGTGGCCGGTCGGCTGGTCGGTCGCGACGGTGCTTTCGGTGCTCTTTTATAAGCAGGGCTACTGGAACCGTATGGAGGAAACATCCGAATAAACTGCTGCGGCAGCCGCAGCTTTCTTTACGGGAAGCAGCGGCTGTCGTTTTTTATGCCGGTTTTCCGGAGAAAAAACGTGAAAATCCGGGAAAGCTATGGTATGATAATAAAAAACGAGCGGGAAAAGAGAAAGGAGCGGCGGCATGGACAAACAGAATCTTCTGAGCGTTGTGGTCGCGGACGATGAACAGGAGCTGCTCGGCGCGGTCTGCCAGCTCATCGACTGGGAGGGTATCGGCTTCAAGCTTGTCGGCAGGGCCAGCAACGGGCTCGATGCACTGCAATTGGTAGAAGAATTGCAGCCCGATTTTCTGCTGACGGATATCCACATGCCCTTCATCTCCGGGACGGCGCTGGCCGCGCAGGTCAAGGCCGTGCAGCCGCTCATTCAGGTGGCGTTTCTGAGCGGGTACGACGAGTTTGAATACGCGCAGCAGGGCATTGCCAGCGAGGTCATCGCGTATCTTCTCAAGCCGATTTCCATGGCGCAGCTGACGCAGGAGCTCATCGAAATTCACCGGAAGATCGAGAAAAAGCAGGCGGATTTTTCTGCCGCGCGGCAGGATGCCTCCAACTATCAGGCTGTCGCGGCGGCGATGCTGCTCGACTGCTATTTCTATGCCGGCCGCGAGGAAAATCTCAAAGCACTTTCTCGTATGGGTCTGGCCCCGGAGAGCATTCGGAGCGTGACGGTGGCGGCGCTTTCATGCGCTGATGCGGACGCGCAGGCCTGCCAGACGGCGCTCGGTGCGGCGGAAAAATTTCTCTCGCGGCAGTATCCGTGCCGGGGCTTTTGCAGCGCCGGGCGGATCGTTCTGCTGCTCACGTCGGAAAACGGCTTTTTGCAGCTGCACGCGGCCATCGACGAGCTGCGCCGGGCGCTCAAGCGGCTGCTGGATCTGGACGTAAGCGCCGGCATCAGCAAGGAGCACGCGCCGGACGCGGATTTCCATGAGGCCTATAAAGAAGCCATGGAGGCGCTTAAAACAGCGGAAACGGAAAGCGGCTTCTGCGCGGCCGACGGGCAGAGCGGCATTGACCAGCTGTGCGGCAGGGTGCTGCAAATTATCGACAAGGAGTATATGGACGAGACGCTGACGCTCCAGTCGGTGAGCGAACGGCTTCATGTGAGCGCGAGCTATCTTGGCCCCAACATCAAAAAGAACGCGGGGGACACGTTTATCAACCTTCTCATCCGCAAGCGCATGGCGGTGGCCCTGAACCTGCTTCAGAGCAGTGACAGCCGCATCGCGGAAATCGCCCGCCGCTGCGGATACTCCGACCAGAGCTACTTTGGCTACTGCTTTAAAAAGTTTTATGGCGTTTCCCCTGCCAAAATGCGGCAGGAGCGCGAGCAGAAGGGAGCCCGCGCATGAAAAAGCGAAGCCTCAGCATGAACCAGATCATGATTTTGTCTCTGACAGCGATCGTGGTCGGGATTCTCGGGTGCGCCATCGCGTTTTTCCTGCAAACGTACCAGCGCTCTCTCATCCGTAACGCGCAGACCGACGGCCGGCGCACGATCTCGCAGGTGACCAGTACCGTAGACGGCTATCTCAGCGATATGAACAACGTCATGGAGCTGCTGGCAGACGAGCTCGTCACGCCGTCGGACGACCGCGAGCACTTTTTTGAAACGTTCCTTAAAATCCGCTCCGACGTGGTCGCTGTGACGATCTATGACGAGGCGGGGTACCTCATGAACTGCTACAGCTTAGGCCACGAGGTGCGGCCGGTCGTGCGGGAAAATCTGTCCTTTGACCGGACGATGCTGGATGTATACGCAGACGGCTATGTCTCCGCGCCGCACGTGATGTCGCTTTTTGAGGGGTACTATCCATGGGTCGTGACGATCATCCGCCCGGTGGACGCGGGCAAGTGGGAAAAATGGGTGGCGGTCGACATCAGCTGCACGAACATTTCCTCCTATATTAACGGCATCGGCATCGGCCAGCGGGGCTACTGTTTTCTCGAGGACACGAACGGAAACATCGTCTACCACCCCCAGCAGCAGCTGATTTATTCCGACCTCAAGCAGGAGAATACCGCGCTGATTTCGAACCTCGACGACGGCAGCCACGTGATCGGCACGATGATCTACACCGTGCAGACGCTTGCAAGCGGCAGCTGGCGCGTGGTGGGCGTGAGCTTTGTGCAGGAAATCATTACGGATAACCTGCGCGAGATTGCGCGGCTTCTGGCGCTGGCGGCCATTGCGATTGTGGCGGCGACGCTCGCGGTGAGCTTTCTGTTTTCAAGAGTCCTCTCCCGGCCGATCCACGACCTCATTTCCGCGATGGCGCAGTTTGAGAAAAACGCGGACAATTTTGTCTATGAGCCAGTCTCCGGCGTGCGCGAGGTGCAGAATCTGTCTTCCTCGTTTGCGCACATGGTGCGGAAGATCCAGCAGCTGATGGCGACCGTGCGCGCCGAAGAGGTGAACCTCCGCAAAACGGAGCTCAGAGCCTTGCAGGCGCAGATCAACCCGCATTTTCTTTACAATACGCTCGACTCCATTTCGTGGATGTGCGAGCGGGGGAAGAACCAGGAAGCGGTTGTGATGGTAAATGCGCTGGCGCAGCTGTTCCGCATCAGCATCAGCAAGGGCCATGAGCTCATCCCCATCCGAAGTGAGGTGCAGCACGCGAAGAGCTACCTGCAAATTCAGTCCGTGCGCTACAAGGACCAGTTCTCCTACCGCTTCGAGGTTGACGAGAGCTGCCTCGATTATCTCTGCAACAAGATTACCCTCCAGCCGATCATTGAAAACGCGATCTACCACGGCATCAACGGCCTGGTCGACGAGGGCGAGATCGTCATCCGCATCGAGTCGCAGGGGGACGATATTCTGGCGACCGTCGAGGATAACGGCGTTGGCATGGAGAAAGAGCAGATTGACGCGATTTTCCACCGCAGCGACTCCAAATCCGGCATCGGCATCAAAAACGTCAACGACCGGCTCAAAATCTGGTTCGGCGAGGCCTACGGCATCACCATCGAGAGTGTCCCCGACGAGGGAACGCGCGTCATCGTGCGCATGCCGAAGAAGCAGAAGGAGTGAGACGATGAAAAAACGAATACTGCCGCTTGTTCTCGCGCTCCTGTTGGCCGCGTCTCTGACCGGGTGCGCCGGACGGACGGTTTCCGGCGAGCCGTATAAAATGTATATGATTGTCAAATCGACCACGACGGAGTTCTGGAAGTCCGTCTTCGCGGGCGCGAACGCGGCAAAGTCCGAGTACAACGTCGATCTGACCGTTCTCGGCCCGGAGACGGAGGAGGACTACGAGGCGCAGAACGAATACATCCGGCAGGCCATCCGCGACGGCGCGGACGCAATTGTCTTTTCCGCCATCAGCTACACGAAAAACGCGCAGGCCATCAACGACGCGGCGAGCGCGGGCATCAAGGTCGTCGTCATCGACTCAGATGTGAACTCTGATGGCGTGGTTGCGCGCATCGGAACGGACAACGTGCAGGCAGGAAAAATGTGCGCAAAGGCGGCGCTCGAGACGGATTTGGAATCCATCGTGGTCGGCATTGTCAACTGCGATGTGGAGACGCAGAACGGACAAGAGCGCGAACGGGGCTTCCGGGCAGGACTGTCGGGCGATGCGCGCGTGCAGGAGATTTACACTGTAAACGTGCCGACGGACGCGGAGCTTGCCCGGCAGGCGGCGCGGGGACTTTTATTGGAGCACCCGGATATCAACGTGCTGGCGGGGTTCAACGAGCCGCTTGCGGTCGGAACGGCGCTGGCTGTCGACGAGCTGGAGCTTGGAGACCGGGTGATTGAAATCGCGTTCGATACGAACCCCATCTGTGTCGAGCTTTTGCAGAAGGGCACGGTGTCGGCGCTGATCGTTCAGAATCCGTACGCAATGGGGTACCTCGGCGTGGAAAAGGCATGGCAGAGTCTACAGGGCCAGCGCTTTGACGCAAATACGCTCATCAACACCACAACGACCACTATTACGCGAGATACGATGTTTACGATCGAGAGCCAGAAGGCGATTTTTTCCTTCGGCTGATGTAGATTTTGAATTGTGACCGTGAGGTGCGGACAGTTGGCCGCGCCTCAGTTTTCTGCGTTTCTTGGGAAAAGAAGGGACAAATTCGGCAATTTCGAACCAATTAGAATGAACTGGATGCGAAACGATGAAATGCTGTGAAAAATGCACAAAATGCTGCATCCGTTTTCGGCACGCGAAAAATTTTTCAGAAAAATGAAGTCCAAAATTCGATATACGGACGCGGACACGCCTGCTACAATAGGGGTGTACTTGAGGTGCGGGCAAACCGCGCCGGATGGTAAAATTTATGAATGGAGGATTTTTCCGAGATGAAAAAGATCATTGCTTTGCTTCTTGCGCTGACCATGGTATTTGCTCTGGCGGCATGCGCCAAGCAGACCACCGAAACCCCGGCTACGGAGACCACGACGACTCCGGAGACCACCACGACCGAAGAAAACACCACCACTGAAGAGACCCCGGCTGCTGAGACGACCGAGGCTGCCGACCTGAAGGTTGGCGTGTTCTACTACACGTTCGCTGATACCTACATCTCCAGCGTCCGTACCGCGCTCGATGCCGAGCTCAACAACCTGGGCGTGACCTACAACAACTTCGACGGCAACAACAACCAGACCACCCAGAACGAGCAGATCCAGACCGCTGTCACCGACGGCTACAACCTGCTGGTTGTCAACATGGTCACTTCCGGCTCCCCGGACGTTGCCAATGAGATCATCTCCCTGGCCAACGGCACCCCGGTCATCTTCTTCAACCGCGCCATCGAGGCCGACGGCGACGAAGGCACTGTCCTGAACGCCAACTCCAACATCTGCTTCATCGGCACCGACGCTCCGGAAGCCGGTCACCTGCAGGGCAAGATGGTCGGCGAATACCTCCTGGCCAACTGGGACACCGTTGACCTCAACGGCGACGGCAAGATCAGCTACGTCATGTTCAAGGGCGACGAGGCCAACGTCGAGGCCATCTACCGTACCCAGTACGGCGTGGAAGATGCCAATGCGGTCCTGACCGCTGCCGGCAAGCCGGAGCTTGAGTACTTCGACACCGCTGCCACCACCAAGTATCAGGTCGACCTCGGCGGCGCATGGTCCGCACAGGCTGCTCTGGACTACATGAACACCAACCTTTCCCAGTACAACGAGGCCAACGGCAACATGATCGAGCTGGTTATCTGCAACAACGATAACATGGCCGAAGGCGCCATCTCCGCGCTGGAAGCTGCCGGCTACAACACCGGTGCTGACGGTGCAACCGTCATCCCCGTGTTCGGTGTTGACGCGACCGACGCTGCCAAGGAACTCATCGCTGCCGGCAAGATGACCGGTACGGTCAAGCAGGACGCCGAGGGCATGGCTGCCGCCATCGCTTCCGTTGTCAAGGCTGACGGCGAAGGCACTGCCATGGCCGACGCCATCGCGGCCGCCGCTGCGACCAACGCGGACATGTACTCCGTGGCTGACGGCATCGCCAACAAGCTGTTCGTGGCCTACGCTGCCTACACCAAGTAAGTTCGCACAGACGCAAGGGAGCAGCCGCTGCTATACGGTGGCTGCTCCTTTCATGAAACGGCAGATCAGGAGGGGAACAGATGGAACAAAACGTATTGCTCCGCATGACGGATATCACGAAGAACTTCCCCGGCGTAAAGGCGCTGGATCATGTCAGCCTCGAAGTCAAGGCGGGGACAGTTCATGCGCTGATGGGCGAAAACGGCGCGGGTAAATCCACGCTGATGAAGTGCCTGTTCGGCATCTACAGTAAAGACAGCGGCCACATCTATCTCGAGGGCCGCGAAGTGAATTTCTCCAGCAGCAAGGAGGCGCTGACCAACGGCGTCGCCATGGTGCACCAGGAACTCAATCAGGCGCTCAAGCGGACGGTCATGGACAACCTCTGGCTCGGGCGCTATCCGAAGGTTGCGGGCTTTATCGTCGATGAGGCGAAGATGTACCGCGATACCAAGGCCATTTTCGAAGAGCTCGGCATTGATGTCGACCCGAAGCGGGTCATGAGCACCATGCCGGTTTCCCAGAGACAGATGGTGGAGATCGCCAAGGCTGTCTCGTATCACTCGAAAGTCATCGTATTTGATGAGCCGACGTCCTCGTTGACGGAAGAAGAAGTGGAGCATCTGTTCAAGATCATCAACATGCTCCGCGACCGTGGGATGGGCATCATCTATATTTCGCATAAAATGGCGGAGATCAAGCGGATCTCCGATGAAATTACGGTCATGCGCGACGGCCAGCATGTGGCGACGCGCCCGGCCTCCGAGCTCGAGATGAGCGATATCATCCGACTGATGGTTGGCCGTGAGCTCGGCAACCAGTTCCCGCCGAAGACCAACCAGCCCGGTGAGGTCTTCCTCGAGGTCGAACACCTGACGGGCCAGTACAACAACCTGCGCGATGTCTCCTTTACCGCCCGTCGTGGCGAGATCGTGGGCCTGGCGGGCCTCGACGGCAGCGGCCGTACCGAGACGCTGGAAACCATGTTCGGCGTGGCCACCCGCAAGGACGGCGTCATCAAGCTCGACGGCAAGGTCTGCAAAAACCTCACGCCGCGCCAGTCCATCAAAAGCCATTTCGCGCTGCTCACCGAAGAGCGCCGCGCAACCGGTATCTTCGGTATCCTGAACATCCGTGAAAACACCGTCATCTCCAGCCTTGACAAGCATAAGCGCGGCGGCATCTGGCTGAGTGAAAAGTCGATGAAGCAGGACACGCAGTGGTCCATCGACGCAATGCACACCAAAACTCCCTCGCAGGAGACGAAGATTCGCAGCCTTTCCGGCGGCAACCAGCAGAAGGTCATCATCGGCCGCTGGCTGCTCACCGATCCGGACGTGCTGCTCCTCGACGAGCCGACGCGCGGCATTGATGTCGGCGCAAAGTATGAGATCTATCAGCTGATCCTTGATCTTGCCAACAAGGGCAAGACGGTTTTGATGGTCTCGTCTGAAATGCCGGAGCTGCTCGGCGTCTGTGACCGGATTCTCGTCATGTCCGGCGGACGGCTGGCCGGCGAAGTGGATGCAAAAACAACGACGCAGGAGGACATCATGCGTCTGGCGGCAAAGTATGTATAAGGAGGCAGCGGTATGGCAAAGACCAATCAGCTTCAACGGAAAAGAGAAGAATATCAGAAACTTGACAAGCGCGACCGTCGCCGCTATTGGACGGACGGCATTCTGAATAACGCGCTCTATATCCTCATGGTCATCTTCATCGTCTATACGGCGATCAAGAACAAGAACTTCCTGTCCGCGGGCTCCATCGCGAACATCATCTCCCTCGTGGCCGCGTCGCTTCCGATGGCGCTCGGCATCGCAGGCTGCATCGTCCTGACCGGTACCGACCTGTCCGGCGGCCGTGTCGTCGGCTTGACCGCGGCAGTCGCGGGCGCGCTGCTTCAGGACCGGACGATCTCCCGCAAGCTGTTCAGCAGCCTGCCGGAGATCAGCACGGGCTGGATCCTCCTGACCGTTCTGGCCGTCGTGCTCATCGGCGCGGTCATCGGCCTCGTCAACGGCTTCTTTGTGGCGAAGTTCAGCCTGCACCCCTTCATCGTCACGCTGGCGACGCAGCTCATTACCTACGGCCTGATCCTCATCTTCTTCATGCTCAACGGCAACAACGGACAGCCCGTTTCCGGCCTCTCGCAGGAGTATAAGAATGTCGTCTCCGCGCCGCTGATCCAGTTCACCACCGGTTCCGGTGCAAAGATCTCCATTCCCTGGTATGTGCTCTATGCGGTGCTCTTTGTGGCCCTGATGTGGTTCGTCTGGAACAAAACCGCCTTCGGCAAGAACATGTTCGCCGTTGGCTCCAACGCGGACGCAGCGAAGGTTTCCGGCGTCAACGTCTTCTGGACGACGGTCATGGTGCATACCCTTGCGGGCGCCATGTACGGTGTGACGGGCTTCATTGAAGGCGCCCGTATCAGCTCCATCACCCAGGGCGCCGGCCTGAACTACGAGTGCGACGCCATCGCGGCCTGTGTCATCGGCGGCGTCTCCTTCGTCGGCGGCACCGGCAAGATCAGCGGCATTGTCCTCGGCGTATTCGTCCTGCGTATCATCTTCGTGGCCCTGTCCATGCTCGGCATCGACCCGTCCATGCAGTATATCATCAAGGGCGGCATCATCCTCGCGGCCTGCTCGCTGGATATGCGCAAGTACCTTGCCAAGAAATAAGTATCCACCCTTTAGCGGCAGATGGAAGCCATCTGCCGCTATTTTGGAGAAAAGAGGTTCCATTTTATGAAAACGATTCTGGTATTGGGCGGTGCCGGCTACATCGGCAGCCACACCGTGTATGAACTCATTGACAATGGCTACGACGTGGTCGTGGCGGACAATCTGGAGACGGGCTTCCGCAAGGCCGTGCATCCGAAGGCGCGGTTCTATCAGGGCGACATCCGCAACAAGGAATTCTGCGACCACGTCTTTTCCAGCGAAAAGATCGACGCGGTCATCCACTTTGCCGCGAACTCGCAGGTCGGCGAGAGCATGGTCAATCCGCTGAAATATTACGACAACAACCTTGGCGGCACGCGGACGATGCTGCAAAGCATGATCGAGCACGGCGTGAAGTACATCGTGTTCTCGTCCACGGCGGCCACCTACGGCGAGCCGGAGCGTGTGCCGATCCTCGAGACTGACCCGACGCACCCCACCAACTGCTACGGCGAAACCAAGCTCTCCATGGAGCGGATGTTCTACTGGGCGTCCGTCGCGCACGGGATTCATTTTGTCGCGCTGCGCTACTTCAACGCCTGCGGCGCGCATATGTCCGGCAAGATCGGCGAGGCGCATAATCCGGAAACACACCTCATCCCCATCGTCCTGCAAGTCCCGAACGGGCAGCGCGACCATGTGAGCATTTTTGGCGACGACTATCCGACAAGAGATGGTACCTGCGTCCGCGATTACATCCACGTCACGGATCTTGCTTCCGCACATATCTTAGCGGCCGAATACCTGATGAACGGCGGCGAAAATAACGTGTTCAACCTCGGCAACGGCGTCGGCTTTACGGTCAAGGAGATCATCGACACGGCGGAGAAGGTCGTCGGCAAGCCCATCAAGTGCGAGATGGCGGCAAGACGTGCGGGCGACCCGGCGCAGCTCGTCGCGTCCTCGGAAAAGGCAAAGACCGTGCTTGGCTGGAAGCCGAAGTATGACGATATTGAGACGATCATCGGTTCTGCCTGGAACTGGCACAAGGAGCATCCGCATGGCTATGAAGATTGAAACCGTGTACGCGGCTATTGATTCGCTGCTCGATTACGCGAAGAATTGTGACCTCCTGCATCCGCTGGACGAGACATTCGCGCGGAACAGTCTGCTTGCGGAGCTGAAGCTGGAAAGCTATGAAAAGCAGGCCGAGCACTACAATTTCCCAGATTGCCTGAACCTTCTCTGCGACTACGCCGCAGAAACCAGCCTGATCCACGACACGATTGCGGAGCGCGATCTGTTTGACACGCGCCTGATGGGTTGTGTCACGCCGCGGCCGTCGGAGGTTGTGCGGAAGTTCTGGTCACTCTACGCAGAATCACCGAAAGCGGCAACCGATTATTTCTATAAGCTGAGTCAGGACTGCAACTATATTCGCAGAGACCGCATCGCGAAGGATGAGCACTGGACGGCGCAGACGAAATATGGCGAACTCGAAATTTCCATCAACCTCTCCAAGCCCGAAAAAGACCCGCGCGATATTGCGGCGGCGAAGCTGAAAAAAGCGTCTGGCTACCCCAAGTGCCTGCTCTGCGTCGAGAATGTTGGCTATGCGGGCACGATCTCGCACCCGGCGCGGCAGAATTTGCGCGTGATGCCCGTGACCGTGAACGGCCAGCCGTGGGGATTCCAGTATTCGCCCTACGTCTATTACAATGAACACGCCATCGTCATGAACACCGAGCACACGCCGATGGTCATTGACCGTTCTGCGTTCGACAAGCTGTTCTCGTTCGTCGAGCAGTTCCCGCATTATTTCCTCGGCAGCAATGCCGACTTGCCCATCGTCGGCGGCAGCATTCTGGCGCATGAGCATTTCCAGGGCGGCCATCACACCTTCCCGATGGAGAAGGCCGAAAAAGAGTTCGGCTTTGAAGTGCCGGGATTTGAGAATGTGGACTGCTGCGTCGTGAAGTACCCGATGACGGTGCTGCGCCTGAACAGCGCGAACAAGACGCAGCTCTGCGAGCTGGCGGGCAAGATTCTGGCGAAGTGGCGCAAGTACAGCGACCCGGACGCGATGATCTTTGCGGAAACCGACGGTGAGCCGCACAACACGATCACGCCGATCGCGCGGATGCGGAACGGCAAGTATGAGCTTGACCTCGTACTCCGCAACAACCTGACCACGAAAGAGCATCCGATGGGCCTTTACCATCCGCATGAGGAGCTGCACCACATCAAGAAGGAAAATATCGGCCTGATTGAGGTTATGGGTCTTGCAATTCTGCCGGGACGGCTGAAAAAAGAGATGGCTGATCTGCGTTTGGCGCTTTTGAACGGCGAAGACCTGCGCGAAAACGACGAGCTTGCCAAGCACGCGGACTGGGCAGAGGAATTCATGGGCAGACATCCGGAATTCAATGCGGAAAACGCCGAGGGCATCATCCGTGATGAGATCGGGCAGGTGTTTGCCAAGGTGCTCGAATGTGCGGGCGTCTACAAATGCACGGTGGAGGGTCGCGAACACCTCAAAAAGTTCCTGACGGAGGTTCAGAATGGATAAAACGTATCATTTTTCCGCGCCGGGGCGCACGGAGATTGGCGGCAACCACACCGACCATCAGCACGGCTGCGTGCTGGCTGCGGCGGTCGATATGGAGACGACGGCGGAAGTACGGCTCAACGGCACGAAGGTCATCCGCGTCGATTCCGAGGGCTACAAGCCGGTTGAAATTGACCTCAGTGACCTGAAAATCCGGGAAGAAGAAAAGAATACCACGGCGGCGCTGATTCGCGGCGTGGCGGCGGCGTTTGCCCAGCGTGGCTACAAGCTCGCCGGTTTTGACGCGAAGGTCAAGTCCACGGTGCTGCCCGGTTCCGGCCTCTCCAGCTCGGCGGCATTTGAAGTGCTGATTGGCAGAATCCTGAACGGCCTGTTCGCCGACAATGCGGTTTCCGCCATTGAAATCGCGCAGATCGGCCAGTACGCGGAAAACGTGTACTACGGCAAGCCTTCGGGTCTGATGGATCAGATGGCGTCGAGCGTCGGCGGTCTGGTGTTCATCGACTTTGCAGATCCCCAAAATCCGGTTGTGGAGAAGGTCGATTACGACTTTGCGCACAGCGGCTATACGCTCTGCACGATCGATTCCGGTGCAGACCACGCCGAACTGACCGACGAATATGCGGCGATGCCGATCGAAATGAAGAAAGTTGCGAAATTCTTCGGCAAGGAAGTGCTCCGTGAGGTCGATGAGCAGGAGTTCTACGCAAAGATTGCGGAAATCCGCAAGGAAACCGGCGACCGCGCGGTGCTGCGCGCCATCCACTTCTTCAACGAGAACCGTCGCGTCCAGCTTCAGGTGCGCGCACTGAAAAGCGACCATTTCGATGCCTTCCTGCACTACGTCAACGAGTCCGGCATGGCGTCGTGGACGCTGCTGCAGAATGTGACCCCGGCGGGCTACATCGAAAAGCAGGACATGGCCTTCACCATTGCCCTCTGCCAGCAGCTGCTCGGCGGCGAGGGGGCCGTCCGCATCCACGGCGGCGGCTTCGCCGGAACGGCACTGGCGTTCGTGCCAAACGCCCGGTTGGATGCCTTCCGCGCCGGGCTGGAATCCGCGCTCGGCGCCGGGTGCTGCCATTTGCTGAAAATTGTCTGATCCCGCACCCCCGGCCCCTGGCCGGGGGCTTTTTGTATAAATGCGGAAAAATTGGGGATCCTCTCCACAAATCAGTGTGGAGGCAGCTTGGATGAAAGTGAAAGACTGTATGGCGGCGCATGCCGTGAGCATCGCCTGCGAAGAACCGGCTTCGGTCGCCGCGCGGCTGATGGCGCGCTATAATCTCGGTATGCTGCCCGTGACGGGGCCGGGTGGAAAACTCGCCGGCGTGGTAACGGACCGGGATCTGGTGCTGCGCTGCGTCGCCGCCGGGCGCGACGCGTCCACAACGCCCGTGGCGCAGGTGATGAGCAACCGTGTAATCACCACCGCGCCTGACGATCCGCTCGAGCGCGCCGCGCGCTGCATGGCCCGCGAGCGCATCCGCCGCCTGCCTGTGGTGGAGGACGGCAGACTCGCCGGCATCATCACGCTCGGCGATCTGGCGCGTCAGGGAGCTTATGCGATGGAGGCCGGAACCTGCCTCGGCGCCATTTCCACCTCCGTGCGGCGCTGGGAGTAGAAAAAAGTTCGAAAGGCACAGATTTTCTGCGAAAAAAGGTTTGACAGGAGCCATCCGGACTGTTATAATAATCAGGCCGCGTCGAAGAGGCAGGACAAGCTGCGCACTGGCGCACGCCTCCAGAGCGAGACTACAAAAAAGGTAGGTGCAATCCACTATGCAGGCTATTATCGTTACCGGCGGTAAGCAGTACAACGTCAAAGAGGGCGACGTCATTTTCGTCGAAAAGCTCGGCGTTGAGGCTGACGAGACCGTGACCTTCGATCAGGTTCTGGCAGTTGTTGACGGCGCGAACTCCACGTTCGGCGCTCCGACCGTTGCCGGCGCTAAGGTTGAGGCGAAGGTGCTGAAGAATGGCAAGGGCAAGAAGATCCGTGTCTTCAAGTACCGTTCCAAGAAGGACTCCAAGTCCCTCAAGGGCCACAGACAGCCTTACACCAAGGTGCAGATCGAGAAGATCGCTCTGTAATGACCAGAGTCGAATTTTTCGATCAAGACGGCAGGATCTCCGGATTTTGCTGTTCGGGCCACAGCGGCTATGCCGAGGCGGGCAGCGACATCGTGTGCGCGGCCGTGTCGACAGCCGTGAAATTCGCGGAGACCACACTTTCCGAAGTGCTGGGCGAACGTGTGAAAACCAAGGTGAATGAAGAAGAGGCCCGCATCACCTTACATCTTCCCGCGACATGCGAGGATGAGGACGCCGCACAGGCGGTGCTCACCGGCATGATGCTGACGCTGTGCAGTCTGCGGGACGAATATCCTGATCATATCGAAGTTTTGGAGGTGTAACAGATGCTTAAAATGAGTTTCCAGTTCTTCGCGCATAAGAAAGGCGGCGGCTCCACCAAGAACGGTCGTGATTCCGAGTCCAAGCGCCTCGGTGCCAAGCGCGCAGACGGGCAGTTCGTGCTCGCCGGCAACATTCTCGTTCGCCAGAGAGGCACGCATATCCATCCGGGCAACAATGTCGGCATCGGCAAGGACGATACCCTGTTCGCGCTGATCGACGGCAAGGTCAAGTTCGAGCGCATGGGCAAGGATCGCAAGATGTGCTCCGTGTACGCCGAGCAGTAATGATGGTATGAAAACGTCCCGAACGCCACGTTCGGGACGTTTTTTCGAAATTTGACGCAATCTGAAATAGAAGCGTCATTCTGATCCGGTGACATCGCTCACTGGCTCGCAATAACGCCTCTATTTGAGGCCTTCCTCGCCGCGGCAAAAACGGTCAGATTGGTGCGGCAGAAATGTCGGTTACGAGATGAAAGGAGCGGGACTCCATGTTTATCGATAAAACAAAAATTTACGTTAAGGCCGGCAACGGCGGCAACGGCGCGATCGCGTTCCACCGCGAGAAATACGTCGCGGCGGGCGGCCCGGACGGCGGCGACGGCGGCCACGGCGGCTCGATCGTGCTGCGTGTGGACGACAATCTATCCACGCTGATGGACTTCCGCTATAAGCGGAAATACACCGCGCCGAACGGCGAGGATGGCAAGGGCGGCCGCTGCAAGGGCAAGCGCGGCGCCGACCTGGTCATCAAGGTTCCGCGCGGGACAGTCGTGCGCGACGCCGAGACGAACGAGGTCATCAAGGATATGTCGGACAGCGAGGACTATGTCCTCTGCCGCGGCGGCCGCGGCGGCTGGGGCAACCAGCATTTCGCAACGCCGACGCGCCAGCTCCCGCGCTTCGCGAAGGCGGGGCTCCCGGGCGAGGAGCACGAGGTCATTCTCGAGCTGAAGCTGCTCGCGGACGTGGGCCTTGTCGGCTTCCCGAACGTCGGCAAGTCGACGCTGCTCTCTGTGACGAGCAACGCGCACCCGAAGATCGCGAACTATCACTTCACGACGCTCTATCCGAACCTCGGCGTCATCTATGTGGCCGACGGCGTCTCGTTCGTGATGGCGGACATCCCGGGCATCATCGAGGGCGCGTCGGAGGGCGTGGGCCTCGGGCATGATTTCCTGCGGCACATCGACCGCTGCCGCCTCCTGGTCCACATCGTGGATGTCTCCGGCAGCGAGGACCGCGACCCGATCGACGATTTTGACAAGATCTGCGCCGAGCTCGAGCAGTACTCACCGGAGCTGGCCCAGCGGCCGATGATCGTCGCGGCCAATAAAGTCGACCTGCTCCCACCGGACAGCGACAACCTCGAACGCCTGCGTGCCTATGTCGAGGGAAAGGGCTACGAATTTTACACGATCTCCGCGGCCACCACGCAGGGCACGCGTGAGCTGATGCGTACAATCGCGGGAAAGCTCGCGACGCTGCCGCCCGTGATCGTCTATGAGCCAGAGTACGTCAAGCCGCTGGCTGAGGCGGGCGACGCGCAGGAGTTGAAGATCGAGCACTATGACGACCTCTGGCTGGTGTCCGGCCCGTGGATCATGAAGCTGCTGAACGACATCAACTTCGACGACTATGAATCGCGCATGTATTTTGACCGCCAGCTGCGCAAGTCCGGCCTCTTTGAACGCCTCGAGGAGCTCGGCATTGAGGACGGTGACACCGTCAGCATCTACGATTTCGAATTTGAATACACGAAATAAGTCCGCGCCCGCACGCGGAACAGACCAAACCCGCTGCAAAATCTGGGATTTTGCAGCGCGTTCGTGCACAGGAAAGCTTACTTCATGTTGCGCTCGTAGGCCTCGATCATTTTCTTAGACATGTGACCCATAGAATCGTCAGGGCTGGAAACCCTTGCGGCGTCTGGCTTTTCTGCTTGTTCAGTCAAATCGCGGGTGATGTGACCCGTGCGGCTTTCGAGTTTCCGGAGGTACTTTTCCGTCGTTTCCCCCGTGAAGATCTTGACCTGAAGCAGCATGGTCGTGTCGTCCTTCGGTGTCACGAAGATCTTGCTGATATACTTGTCGATGAACTCCTTTGTGATGAGTCCCTGCGCTGCGTCGCGCTGAGCGTTTGTCAGGACTCTGCGGATCTCATCGATCTTCTGCTTGAAGGCGTCGCCCTCGGCGGCTGTCTGCTCTAGTTCTGCGATTTCCTTTTCGGCTTCTTCAATTTCACGATTGCAGTCAGCGGTCATCTGCTTGAAATCCGCGTTCGTAATGCTGTCGTCTGCGGCAAGCTGCAGGAGCTTGTTCTTCTTCCGATTTGCCTGATCGATGATGTTATTCTGCTGTTCGATCTTTTTCCGGAGCAAGCCGTGCTGCGTCAGCTCGTTATACATACGGATGTATTCTTCGACCATCGCATCGGCATCGGCAGACGTATCGCGGAATACCTCGAACAGAAGCGGTTTGATCTCGCTTTCGTAGATGGCAAAGGATTTACAGGAATCCGCGCCGTTTTTGATCTTGCCGGAGCAGAGCCATTTGCTGTTCTTTCTCCCGCGCTTGTCCTCGGATTCGCGGCGGTAGTAGGGCTGCCCGCACTCCGTACACCACAGCTTTCCAGTCAGGAGATTGGCGTGGTTGCAGACGCCCTGCCGCGCTTTCACGTCCTCGCTGCGCTTTTTCAGGACGGCGTTCGCCGCATCCCAGATCTCCTCAGACACGATCGCCGGTACGATCTCGCCTGTTTCGTCCTTGAACATGACCCATTCCTCCGGCGGGAGGAATTTCTGCTTCTTCGTGAACATATCCACGACCTTGACCTTGTTGCCAACGTAGTAGCCCTTGTATTTGGGATTGGAAATCAGGTTGGACATGGTGGTGTGCGCGATTTTTTTGCCGTTGTGGTTGCGATAGCCTTTTTCCCAGAACAGCGTCTCTAACTGCTTCATCGAGTATTCACCGGTCGCGTAGAGTTCAAACAGTTCCCGCACCATCGGCGCTTCCGTTTCGTCAATGACCAGCTTTCCGTCTGCTTTTGTGTAGCCGAAGATGCGGCTGTTGCCGAGTACGACGCTCGACTTGATGGCTTGCTGGTGACCGAATTTCACACGTGAGGACAGCTTGCGGAGTTCATCCTGCGCGATGGAGGACATGATGGACAAGCGCAGTTCGGCATCCTCATCGAACGTGTTGATGTTGTCGTTCTGGAAGAATACACCGACACCGTAGCTCAGAAGCTGGCGCGTGTACTGGATAGAGTCGAGCGTGTTTCGGGCGAAGCGGGAGATTTCTTTGGTGATGATCAAGTCGAATTGGCCTTCGGCGGCGTCTTCGATCATGCGGTTGAAGTTTTCGCGCTTTTTCGTAGAGATACCAGAAAGCCCCTCGTCAATGTACCCCGGCACGAATGTCCACGGGAGATTCCTTCGGATCAGATCCTCATAGTAGGAAACCTGATTGCCCAGTGAGTTCAGCTGCTCGTCACTCTCAGACGACACACGCGCATAGTAGGTCACGCGCAGCGGCAAATCGTAAATGGACTTTGTTCTTAACTCCATTCTGATCGTATGTATGTCCATTTGGTGCGCTCCTTCCAGAACCTCTGAATCAATCGCCTGCGGTCTTCGCCGGATCTTTTGCCCCAATTCTGCGGTTTGAAAATTTGAAATACATACAGTATTCCTGCATTTTCAAACCTTGCCTTGGAACAAAATCTCTCGCCGAATACTCTTGCCGATTGAATCAGATCTTCTTTTCGTTATATCATGTTTTATCTACCATATCACACCTGCGCGAAACAAGCAAGTGTGAGTTTTTGACAGGAACATCACGCCTGGATGTTCCTGCCAACCTCATTGGAGGCGGACGGCGCCAATGCACTGATTTTGTTCTTCATGCGGTTGCGTTCCGTCTCCGTAATCAGTCCGGCTTCAAACAGAACCTGATTGTAGTAACTCAGCCAGAGCTGTTCGGCAAGCTCTTTCTTTGCCTGCTCCGGTGACGGTTTCCTCTGCGTGCTGATGCTGTCCACCTCCTTTTTTGTTGTAAGTATTCCCAGCGGGAATTGGAATCATGCAGTTCTTCTTCGCCACCCCCAACGTCTACATCGTGTCCATTCGCATTTCTTCATGGTCGTCCTCGGCATGACCGAGGGCGGTTTTCTTTTGCCTGAGCTTCTTGCGGCGCTTGCTGTCGATGTGCAGCGCTAGTATGGAGATTTTTCTGATACACTCAGAGTAATAGCAGACAAATAAAAATCATTTGTGGACAGGTTTCCAAAGGAGAAGCGAATGTTTCAGTCCATCACATTTTATATCGGAGGGAAAACGCTCGGTATTTACGGAGAAGAATTTCCGCTTGGAGCACTGACAACGGAGGTTTTGAACATCACGCCAGCGGAATATCAAGCGCTTGACAGCCGCTTGCAATCTGCAATGGAAGGTATGGCGCGTTATGAAAAAACACACACGCTGACCGACTGGCATCAGGCCAATGAGCAGATGCTCCGGCTGAATGAAGCGCTCTGTCATCATCATATTTTTCGCTTGGTTCAGACGGACGCATACATTCTGGCAGAGGCAAAGCAGCTCACAGAAATGCCGATTGCAGAGGGTGATCCACTTGAAATGGATGCGCACGACCGCGAGATTTTAAGCCAGATCTGTGCAATTGTATGAATTATGCGCAGGTACTTAAAGATGTTGCCTCTGTCTGTCAGACGCTGCGCGCATTTATTCGGGAGGCGCTTTCCACGCTCGAACATCTGTCACCGAACCAATATATTGCGGCCTTGAACGGATTTCTCTTTCCGG
>OIWS01001557.1_pt1 | contig 22290 bp, 16 predicted proteins | sample 1587611 | NCBI WGS metagenome assembly OIWS01 (sample SAMEA3888919, study PRJEB22519) | human gut metagenome | biome: human gut; feature: human-associated habitat; material: faeces | place: Denmark | collected 2010 | reverse complement strand
TTGGTCTGCTGGAGATCAGCCAGCACTTTCTGCACATAACTGTTCATGTTCAAAACCCTTCCTGAAATAATGGTTTGGTGCCATTGATTGGGAAAACGTTATAAGCATAAATCATGCCAAACAGCGAAAATCCGTTCATTTTCCCGGAGAAATGAGCATTTCCCCGGGGCATGGTTCCTGTTTCTTTTCACAAATTTGTAAAAACAGGGTAAATATATGACATTTTTGTTATTTTTTCAAGCGGCTCCGACAAGATTCCCGCCAAAAACTGAGGATCAGCGCAATAAAGTGACAAATTTGTCACTTTTCTGCGGCATTTGCGGCCTCCTGCGCCGCCCGCCGGTTCGCGGCAAATCCCGGATTACCGGGTTCAAGCGACGCCGCACGGTGGAAAAATTCCGCCGCTTCACGGAACGCCCCGCGCCCCATCGCCAGAATGCCGAGGGAGTTGAATGCCTGAGCATGAGCCGGATTGCATTCGAGTGCCTGTCGGTACTGCTTCTCCGCCTCAGGCTGTCGCCCCTGGCGCTGGAGAAACAGGCCGAAATTGAAGTGAAGATCCGCGTAATCCGGTCGCAGAGCGAGAGCACGGCGGTAGTGCTCCTCCGCCTCCCCTGCCCGGCCGGGCAGAACGGAGCAGAGATTGCCGAGGTTCATGTGCGCGTCGGCATCCAGCGGATCGGCGGCAAGCACTTGCCGGAAAGCCCGTTCCGCCCCGACGGCGTCCCCCTCCGCCATGGCGATGCCACCGAGCAGATTGCCGAAACGCGGAACGTCGTCGATCTCCCGCAGAGCCTGCTCCAGAAGCGGCTTCGCCTCCCGGAACTCCCCTTTGCGAAACGCCGCTTCGCCAAGCAGAGCGGCCGCCTCCGCCCGGCCGCTGTCGCGCCCCTGCAACAGGAGAGAGGCCGCCAGCAAAAGCGGCAGGATGAACCAGTGCCTTCTCCAGCGGAACCGGGCCAGAGCACACGCCGCAAAGAAGAGGACCGCCGGCAGCATCGCCAGCCGGTAGCGGCCGGAAGTGACCGTCAGTATTTGCATGAGAAAGAGGGCGCCGAGCAGCAGATAAAAGTGGCGGCAGGGCAGAAAACGCTTCCGCTCCCGCAGGACTCCGATCAGGGCGAAGACGAACAGCGGCAGCGTCAGCACGCCGCCCAGGCGGATCAGAACGGAGCGGCGGATGAGAAATTCCGGGTCCGCCCCGGCCGTCAACTCCCGCCAGTACCACACCTTCCCCGCCTTGACACAGGCGAGACGGAGCGCGTCAAGCGGGTGATTCCACCAGAAGGAGAAGACTCGTCCGGCCCAGACCCGGTCCGCGGTGATGCCGCGCGCCTCCGCCTCCTGCTCCGCCTCGCGGTGAAGAGTTCGCCACTGTGTGCCGGGGCGGATGTAACAGGAACCGGTCGCCTCCGGATTGTTCCCCAGCCAGAGGTTGAAGGCGCTGTTGGCCTGAATCAAAACCGGCCGCCCCGCGAGGGAGCTGTTCACCAGCGAAATCGGCAGAATCGCCACCAGCGCACCGGCGAAAAAGAGCATCGCCGCGCCGAACCGCTTCCGCCAGCCGAACCAGAGCAGTTCCGCTCCGAGAAAGGCGAGGCTCATCGGATGGGTGATCGCCGCCAGCCCTGCCAGAACTCCGGCCAACGGAAAACGGAGAAGCCGCTCCGAGCGGGTCCGGCTCCGTTCCGCAACGTAGAGCGCCGCGAGCGTCCCGGCCAGCAGCGGCAGAAGCAGGGTTTCGGAAATCAGTTCCGCCTGATGGAAGAGGGGAACCGGGTAGAGCATCGCCAGCGCGAGAAACCAGAGCGGCGCTTTACGCGGAATGCCGTGCAGCCGGTTGAGCAGTGCATAAATGCCGAGCCAGCCGCCCCAGTTCAGCAGAAGCTGCACCGCCCGGACCAGCGGAATCGAACTTCCGCCAAGCTGATAGAGCAAAGCGAGAAACCAGGAGTAGAGCGGCGCGTGGATCTCCGCTTCGCGCGGCAGTAACACGCCGGAAAGGATTTCGCGGGCGCGCGCGTCATACTCGGAGACATCCGGTCCGACGGCCAGATCGAACAGCGGGAAACCGGCATAATCCGCCCAGTAGACGGCGCGAAGCACCAGCCCGGCCGCCGCCAGCAGGAACACCGGCCGGAGGCGGGCGAACCGGTCCGGCATATCAACGAGGCCCGCCATCGTGCCGGCGACTACCGCGGCGGGAAGTCGAATTCGTATTCGAAGAGATCGCCGATCCGCTGGATCGCCTTCTCCTCATCCGGCCCCTCAGCCCGCAGAATCGCCTTGGAGCCGACGGTCAGCCCGAGGGAAATCAGCGTCAGAATGCTGTTGAGTTCCGTATTCTGCCCGTCACTGGTTTCCACCGTGAATTTGTGGTAGGGAAACTCCTTGTTGATCGTATTGAGGATCACGCTGGAGGGGCGGCAATGGATTCCCGCTTTGTTGCGAACCGTGAAAATGCGTTCTTTCATTTCGTCTTCTGCTCCCTCTCGTGGTTGATCAACTGTTCTGCCGGTGTCAAACATAATACAGAATCGTGCTTCGCGCAACCCCTGCCCCGCAAAAAAACAGCAAAAAACCGGAGAAAAACGTATCTTCAGAGACTTTTTGTTCCATCCGGAGACAAAATCAGCGCTGAAACCGGGTGAAGAGCGGCCAGGGATTCGAGGTCACAACCGCCCACTCCAACAGGACCGGCACATCGGCCCGAAGCTCGAATGTGTGACGGCCCGGCTCGAGCTGCACCTTTTCCGGCCGGGCGAGAAAGGCGTACCCGCCCTTCGCCACCATCGGGTAGTTATAAAGCTCCCGGGTCCGCAGACCGATTGTCCGCTCCATGCCATCGAGCCGGAGCGTTATCTTCCCCAGCCGGGGCGGCAGAGCGCCGAGCCGGACCACCACATAACATGCCTGCGGCTTCGCCACCTCAAACTCCCAGCCCCCTGTTGTAAACGGCACATGCCGTTCATGCCGGAACACCGCCGCGGCACGACTCTCCGCCGGAATCTCCTCCGCCCGGTCGTTCCGCACATAGACCAGCACCGGGCGGGAGAAGCCGTCCATTTGCCGGATCGAAAAGCCGCCGCGCCGCACACCGGCCGGACCAAGACGGTCGGCAATCGGCTTCACCGCAAGTTTTCGTCGTTCTCCCGCCTTCAGCGTACCGGAACCGGGCGTGACGGAGACCCAGTCGAAACAGCGCCCCCGTTCAATCCGGAAGGAGCAGTCCCGCAGCGCTTCAAGCGTGATGAACTGCGCCGGCGCATCGCCGGAGGAGAATTCCAGCCGGGCAGCATCGACGGTGAAACCGAGCCCGGGGCGCGGCGGAAAATTTGCGCCGTCCGGCCTGCACCCCATATCCTGCCCCGCGGCGGCGAAGTTCGGCACCTCGACCGCGGCCCCCGCCCCCGGCGCGCCGGGGCGGATGACGTAATCAGCACCGGCCGCGTTGAGGAACTCGGTCTTCGCGAGGATCATGTGCGGCCCGATGCTCGGACCGATCAGGATGTTTTCCCGCTTCTTTCCACCCGATGAATAACAGAGATCGTAATCGAAACTGTTGCCGGGCATGGTGCGACGTTCGTAGATCACCTGACCGCCCACCTGAATGAGGTTGTTGCGGGTCACCGCACGCAGTTCCGGATTGGTGCAGATCACACCGGAGCCTCCCAGCAGGGTGTTGCTGAAGATATGAAGCATGCCATCGCCCCGGCCGGATTTGAAACTGGCGGAAGCGCCCAGCATCTCGTCGCCCAGATTGGCAATCAGGTTGCGGAATGCGTAGGAGGGACCGCACATGCAGCCGCAGGTGCTCACGCCGCAGTAGGTGCCTTCGATCCAGTTGTCGAAGAAACGCACATTTTTCTGACCGCCGTCGAGTTCGATGGCGTCGTCGTTGCCGAACGCGAAGCAATTGCCGTAGATATCGCAGTCGCGGGCAAACCCGCCGTCGCGATTGAAGTTGCCCCATCCTTCGACAACGTCGTTCCAGCGGTGAAATTCGCAACCGATGAAGTCGTTCCAGCGCACCACCATCCGGGAGACGTTGCCGACGAAGAGCGCCTGCGGTCCCGCCGGATGCGAGAAGAACCACGGGTTCGCCCGGTTGCGCGGTTCGTCGATGCGGCACCGTTCGACCGTCACCGCATCGGAATTCATCACTTCGATTCCGGCGGTGTAGTTGACCGCCCTGCCCCGGTCGTCATAGAACTTGCCGTCAAGGTCGAGCCGCTGTCGCCCCACCGTTCCCCAGCCGGAGATGTCGCAGTTGCGGAAAAGGATGTGGCGGGAATTGTTCACCACAACGGCGGAAGGTGCGCCGCCGCGGATCGTCAGATTCTCCAGAATCACATACTTCGCGTCGCGAATCCGGAGCACCGGCTTGCGGTCGCCGCCGGCAAGCACCGTGCCCGGCGCGCCGGTCAGCCGCAGATAGCCGTCGGGGGTGCCGCCGCCGGTAATTTCGATCGTCTCATTTCCGGAACGTTTCCCGATGTCAACCGTACGGCCGACCGGAACGGCGCTCTTCCAGGTCCGGAATTTCCGGATCAGCGGCTTTCCCGCCGCCGGCGTGAACCGCAGTTCATACAGCGTGTCCTCCTTGAGATCGACGATGCTGCCGCGCAACTGGCGGTCGGTCGCCGACCAGACCGGCGGATACGCTCTCTGCCACGCGCCTCCCGGGAGCCGGAACTCCACCTTGCCCGGTGGCGGTTCCTGCGGCGAGGAGACGTTGCAGTAGTAGGAGGCGGAATGGTAGAGAGGCACCACCTCCAGGGGATCGCGTACCACCGGTTCCAGCCGGAGGTCCCGGAACTCGGCCGATTTGCCGAGGTGCCGCTTGTTCAACTTCATCCGCAGGCAGACTTCAATGTAGTCAGCGCCGTCAAGCGGAAATTCACAGCGGAGTCTCCGTTTCATCCGGCCGGTGGTGTCGTCGGAGGAATAGCGTCCGGTCTCCCTGCCGTTGCGCCACGTCTTCACCTGAAGATATCCGGCGTCGCCCACCGCTTCCGCAGAGAACGCGAAGCGATCGCTGGAAAGCGGGAGTTTCTCCCGGCGGACCAGCGCACCGTCGCCGCGATTCTGCGCTTGCACCACCTTCAACCGTACGCCGCCGGCAATCGCCGTTGCCTCAATCGTCCCGGCAGGTGCAATTGTCCATTGGGGAAGCTCGCGGGCAAAATCGTACCGGATCGTCTCTCCGGCCGCGATGGCCGAAGTCACCACTGCCGCCGTCACCAGCAGCACCCGTTCTGAAAGAAGCTGTATGTTCATCGTTGAATGTAATCCGAAGTAGTTCCGTCGCCGAACCAGACCGAGTTCATCGCTCCGTCGACAAACTTGTTCCAGCGGAAGAGGCCGCGTGTGTAGAATTCCACCGGCGTGCCGCTTTTCACATGGCCGTCGGCGTAGGCGGCGTTGGCCTGCCCGGAGTGGCGGAGCATGATGCCGTGCAGATTGTTGTTCCCGCTCGTCCACTTGAAGGTGGGGCACATATCCGCATATTGGAACCCGGTCTGCCGGAGTGTGGTGTGCTGGCGGGGGATGCCGCTGTCCGCAAAGATCATCGTCGCGACCGGTTTGCGCATCCGGTGCAGGACCAGAAAGGAGCCGACCCGGTTGGAGCCTTTCTTGATCTCTTCGACAAAACGGCCGGCGATGGCAGTGTCCTCGCTGACGCTGGACTGCCCGACCACCATGCTGGGGCGGACCACCCACTGCACGCCGCCGTAGGTGCGCTGCGGCACCTGACTGCCGCCGTCCTCCTCGTGGAAACGCGGCGATGCGGCCGGACAGGAGACGACGGCACTGGTCTTTCGCCCAAAGATCATCACCGGCGGCAGATAAGCCGGCGGACTGCTCTCTCCGCCGGAGGAGAGAATCTCCGACCAGCGCAAGCCGTTCGAAGGAAGGCTGCTCTGCGGCGCCTCCATGATGAAGCGGCCGTTGTAATCGACGGCGTAGGTGGATTCGGCGGTGATGCACTGCCGAAGGTTGTTGGCGCAGGAGATGGCCCGGCCTTTTTCGCGCGCCTTGTTCAGCGAGGGAAGCAGCAACGCGGCGAGGATGGCGATGATCGCGATCACGATGAGCAGTTCAATAAGGGTAAAATGTTGCCCGTCTGTGCTTTTCGGCAGTGACACGGTGCCGCCGGGTGAATTTGCCGCCTCCCCTTTTGCCAACGGCCTCCCCCGTCTCTGGGCACTTCGATACGGACGATTTGCCTCCACGTTGATTTCCATGCATCTTCCACTACATAAATCCATTTGAAGAAAAGAAATTCCGAAATCTGACACAGTCTGTTAACTTAATTATACGACAACCTTTTGAAAATGTCAACAGCATTCGAAAAAAAATCGGGATTTTTTTTGCAGGGAAGCGGCTCATGACAAAAAAGCTCCCCCCGCCTGCGCCATCGGGAGCAGCCGGGGGGCCGATCATCGACTGATCGGATTTCAGCGTGGCGGATTTTCCAGAAAGAGCAGGCACTCCCCTTTTTTTACGGGAAATGTCAGAGCTCCGGCCTCGAAGCTTCTGCCGGAAAATTTTTCGAGAACGGTTTTAACCGCGGCGGGGAACTTCACATGCAGAGAACCATCCCGCACCGCGCAGACGCCCAGATATCCGTTGTTTGCATAGACCGCAGCCTCTTCGCCGGTGTACAGATGGCACCCGCCGATTTCCGCCATTGCCCGGTAAAGGGCAACAGGAATCCGTGTCGTGCCGCAGAAAAGCTGTTTCCCGCGCAGGACAACGGCCGGCGTTCCATTGGAATAGACTGCCAGAACGCGGTCTCCGGGAGCAGGTACGACTGCCAGAACCGGCGAGACGGGATGAAGCTGCCTATCCGGTCCGAAGTGTTCCGGCAGCCCCAGAGACCTCCCCGCCGGGGTCGCCGTCACACGGAAAGACACATCCTCCTGAAGCTGCACCTGAAATCCGCAAACCTCCTGAACTGCTCCGGTGGAAAATTCACCCCGGTCCAGATCAAGAAATCCGGGAGCATACGCCCAGATGACCGCTTTGCCGGCCAGAACGTTGTTCAGCGCGACACGCTCGTCGCGGTGCAACGCATAGGCGCCTGCGACAATGTGAAGTTTTGTACCATCGGTGACAGCCGGGAGATCCCTCAGCAGATATTGTCCATACGGTGCGCCGATTCGATTCCAGTCGGCCCTGCCTTGTGCAATCAGAGGGGTTGTGGTACAGTCAGTCATGCCGGGGCCGGTGATCGCACACATCGATTTTTCATCGAGAAATACGCCGATTTCCGGTCGGTAAGGAGTCGGGTGCTGCATGTTCCGGTTCATCCAATCCCGGAAAAACTCCTGTTGCTTCCACAATGCGGAATCGTTGAACCAACCCGCGCCCTGAAGATCCATCCACCAGAATCCCGCGTTGCGGGAAAGGGTCAGCATAAGGTTGCGGCGGAGGAGCTGGATCGTCTCCTGCGGATGTGTCACGCCGGATTCATGCCCGGCGAATGTATTTCCACTTGCCGTGGCGATGTGGGTGGAGGTGTCATCCTCCAGCAAATACAGCTTGCCGGCCCGCGTGATGCTCTCCGCCGGCGTCATGATGGCGCCGCCGCCGCCATACTGCCGGTCGCGGTAGGAGAGAGGCGAACAGATGATGTCGATATCCGGACTGTCCAGCAACCGTTCCAGCTGGTAGTGCCCCGTCTCCCCCGGTCCGTTCCCCATGGAGGAAAACTCAAACAGGTATCCGTAAAAGGTCAGACAGAGGCGGGTTCTGCCGACCTCGCTGCGCACCACCCGTGCAAGATGGAGCAGAGAATCCACCATCAGCTTCTGGCGGAACTCCCGGAAGGCGAGGACCTCCCTGTCTTTGCCCGGATGGAGGAACAGGTGCTTTCCATCCGTCCGGCGGCGTTCCGGCGAAGGCACCGCTCCGGCAGCGGATGCCGCTCCGGAGAACTCCCGCCACGCCTCGTCGGTACGTCGATCGTATCCGCTCAGGGCGGGGTTGGCAACCTGATAATAGAACCACTCCTGCGTATTGCCGCCGGTGATATGGTAACCCGCCATATGCTCCGGATAGCGCTGCTCGCAGAATCGAATTACCCGGCGGAGCGCGTCCGCCGCTTCCCGCAGGTAAAGCTTCGAGGCGGTGGAGGGATAGTTGTTTTGCAGGTCCGGTTTGAACTTCATCAGCTCATCCGGATGGCATGCCGCCCACCACTCCGGCGGAAATCTCAAGTCGATCCGGGGAATCAGCCGGGCTCCGGGATGTGCCTTCAAGATCATATCACAGGCGTGCTGCAGGGCACTGTAATCCGGAGAGGTGCCCGGCTTCTGCCAGATGCCGAAGATGGAAAAGGTGACGAACTGGACCCCGGAATCCGCAGCCAGCTTGAGCTGTTCCGCAAAAAGATTCCGTTGAGCCAGACCGCCGAGTTTCATGAAATCGCCCCCCTGACGGTGCACGGTAGGGCTGATGGTCCGGGGCTGGTCCGAGCGGACCTGAAAACGGATCTCATATCTGCCGCCACGTTTGACCGGAAGCTGCCGCCACAGCAGATGAAACCCCTTCAACAGCGCGGGTGCACGGCCCAGTTCAAGCTGCAGATTGCCGGGCGAACTGAGCCGGAGAGAGACCGGCGGATTTTCCCGGATGCCGGCGCACCAGAACACCACATCGCCTTCGCTTTTCCCCGCGGAACCGGGACGCCGCCGTTCCGGAGAATCCAGCCGGACCATTTCCAGATCCTTCACCTCGATCCTGCCCTCTTCGGGCGGATCCCCAAAACGCAGGTGCAATGCAGCGTGGTCGCAGTCGATCGGAGATCGGAAGGTCAGCGTGATCTGCTTCCATTTTGCATCGATCGGCGCGGAACTTTTCTGCCCATAGACATTGCCCCAGAACATCCGGGCGGGAACCGGAACGCCGTTCCGGGTAATGAAGGGAACTCCATTTCTGCTCTCTACCGTGAAACTGTCGCCCCAAAGCAACCCAGCCATCAGCATAACCAGTACAACCGATATGATCCGTATTTTCATCGTTCCCCCCTGCCCGCCAGTTCCTGCCGGGTCCGCAGGATCGGATTGACGGCCCATATGTAGTTGTGCCCCAGGGCTCCACGCCTCACGATCGGGATGTAATGCCGTATCGGATTCAATCTGCTGCTCAGGCACACCTCCAGCGGCAGATATTCCACCGGCCCGGTGAATTCCCCGGCCGTGATGTTCCAGTGAATGGTGCCGTTGCTTCTCCGCAGGGAGAACGCACTTCCCGGAGCCGCCTGCCAGCCCTCCGGCAGCAGCCACTGGCCGCGGTACAATTCCTGCGTAAAAACAGCGGCCTCACTCCGGATAATGACCGGCAAAGTCCCGCCTGGCAGAAGCTCAATGCCTTCCGGGAACTCCAGTTCCAGTCTTCCGTAAGGCATTTCACAAACCTGCGTCAGCGAACTGCGGCGCATCACCTTGTTTTCATACTCCCCGGAGCAGAGGCTGATCGCCTGAATGTATTCTTCTGAAATCTGCTGCGGAGAATCGGTGAAGCCTGGAAGCCGGGGGTTGTCCCGGCGGATCTGCTCCGCCAGTGAGATCACCCGGTTGGTCAGTTCACCGAGCGTCTCCGGGATCATGATATTTCGCGGGAACGGGTTGATCGCAATCGTCTTTATGCTCTCCCCGATCGGACGGGTCCACCGCTCCGGGATTCCCGACCGGCCGGACAAAATTCCCATGACGGCACCGGCGGTGGCGCCCGTGCAGTCGGTGTCGTCTCCGCAATTGACCGCAGTGCAGACCGTTCTGCCGAAGTCCCCTTCCCCATACAGGAGTCCGACAATCACAAACGCCACATTGGCCGGAGCCATGAACCAGCCGAGATCGGCACTGTCGCGGACAATTTCCTCGCGGGCCTCCTGCCATGTTCTGCCGGACTCGTAGGCGTTGCAGGCAAGCTTCACACTCCTGGCGACCCGGCTGTCGGCCGGAATCTTGCTCAGAGCACAGGCGATCAGCTGCTTCAGATCCGAAATGACAAAGGCCGCCGATTCCAGTGCCGCCGTGAAGAGTTCCGCGTAAATTCCCTCGCCGCAGTGATCGACGGAAGCATCCATCCAGGCATATTCTCCGGCGTCCTCCGGCGTGCCGGGGAAGAGGCAGGCCCAGAGTTCCGAGCGGATCCAGGCGCCGTTGCTCCAGCGCCATTTGTTGTTGTCGACGACACCGCTCAGCGGCGGGTAGATTCCATGACGGATGTTGCATCCAGCGACGCCGTATTCATTCCAGCCGGCGACGACGTAGTCCATCCAGAATTCGCCCAGCCGGGCGGGGGTGATTTCACGGATGCCGAACCGTTCGACCGCTTCAAGCCAGACAAGCTGAATATCCAGGTCGTCATTGGGTTCCGGTTCGCCATCCAGGTCCTGCGTGTAGAAATCCAGCGAGAAGGTCTCTTTTCTGCACTCGAACGGAGCGCCGAGAGTTCCACCGATGTTTTTCCCGGTCCAGCAGCCGAGCACCTTGTCTCTGTACTCGGCCCGGCTCAGGCTGCAGGGGGGCAGAAGGGTTTCGTGATAAAGCATATTCGTTTCCTTTGATTCAGTCCGGCAGTTCCGTACACCAGTAGATGAGATCATGACGATTGTAATCGAACGCGAAATGCAGAAATCTTTCATCTGCGGAAATGACCCCGTCCGGATATTGCACATTGCCGGGGAAATCGGTCAGAATTTTCCGATAATCCCAGCTGACCATGTCGTTGTCGGAAATCCAGAGCGCCAGCGGATTTCTGCGCGCCGGATCCGGATTGTGCAACAGGGCAATGCGATTGCCGGAGAGAGAAAACAGCCGGAACTTGCTGCCGGGGTTCGGAATTCCGGATGGACGGAACGGCGACCAGCTTTTCCCGCCGTCGAACGAATCCGAACGGAGGAGACAGCCGGTTCCGGCATCGGTACGGCACAGCATGACGACAGTCCCGTCGGAGAGCTCGATGACATTGTTCTCCGCAAAACCCCGGGAGCCGGTGATGAAGGAGGAGCTCGTCCATTCCGCCTGCCCCCGGCGACGGATCAGGACGCCGTTTTCCGGGCGCTCGAAGGAGCCGTCTTTGCCGATCGTTTTGTCAAGTCCATCCGGAATGGGGAACCGTTCGATCGGCATGAGCTGTGTCCCGTCTTTCAACGTACATATGTTCCGCATGTAAGCCCGGTGCAGTGCGGGCAGGAAGGGTTCCGGTTCCGCCCAGGAGCGCCCTTCGTCATAACTAGAGATGGTCCAGTTGCTCCAGTTTTCCCAGAATCCGTCATGCGACTGGTAGTAGACGGTCAGTTTGTCGGTGACGACAACCTCGCTCGGCAGTGTGGCGCGGCCCGGCAGCCTGACAACGGGAACCGGCGGACTCCAGTGTTCGCCCCGGTCTTCGCTGACACACATCCGGATGTGGTTCTCCACACAGGGTTCCGTGACGCCCCCGGTTTCGAAAATGATGATGAATTTTCCGGAAGGCAGAATCCGGAGTGTGGCATCCCCGATGCAGAGGTCGGGATACTCCCCCCGGTACACCAGTGTTTTTCTGTCTGCTGTCATTTTTTCTCCTGCAGTTGCGATGAAATTATTTCTCGCCCCGGCTTCCCCAGTAGTAGGCCTCCGGGCGGGTATCATCCGGTTCTTTCGGAATCGCCTGCGCCCGGGCGGCGACAACGTGACCGTCGGCGTACATGGTGTTGAATCCGCTGTTGCCCATATGACGGCGGTTGTTGCCCATGCTGTCCTTGTTGTAGGCAAAGGGAGCGCCGCCGGACCGGAACAGATCGAATACCGCAGCACGCCGCGAAGGCTTCCGTATCTTGCTCATTTTCATAACCGGCCCGGTCTCTTCATGGGACGAGGCATAGGAACCGAATGCCTTGTCCGTGCAGTTGATCCCATAATCGGCCCAGAGTGTCCGGCCGTCCTCGCTGCCGAGACTGCCGGGGCATTGGAAAATTCCACGGGGACGCCACTTGTTGGATTTATCCAGATGGGCATAGATCCCCGGTTCAATCGACGGCATGTAGAGCGGCATGAGAACATCCTGCCACATGCCTCCGCTGGCGCCGTAATTCTCCTTGCACGCCGGAATGTACTCCTGGTTGTTATCGATGTAAATGGCAAGAAAGGTGCCGATCTGCTTCAAATTGCTGGAGCAATTGATGTCTTTTGCTTTGTTCCTGGCCTGATTCAACGCCGGGAGCAACATGGCGGCAAGGATGGCGATGATCGCGATTACAACGAGGAGTTCTATCAGAGTAAAACCATCTCTTCGACGGAATACGCCTTCCGCCTGACGGGAAACAGAAAGGAGATTCATTCTACGCATGGGCCACCTCTTCTTTTTCAGGTTGTATGTTTTCGGAATGAAAATGAATTCTGCCGGCTCGACAGTCGGACAATGCCTCGGGATGAGCGACCTCCTTCCGGTTCTGGATGCGGCGGAGAGTGGCGCGGTTTTTCAGCGCGCCGCGCCGCATGTAGTCGTAGTCCGTGCCGGATGAAATCATGTTGACGCCGAGATCATCCCAGAACTCCAGCACCTCCGGATCCGTCGAGCCGGTCGATACGCCGATGCATTTGTGCGCCTCCTTCAGGAGGGCGACCGCCTCGCGCATCAGATTGACGTTCCGCTTTCCAAACACGTTGTTCAGCTCCCCGATCGACCCGGAAAGATCGCACGGCCCGAAAATGTATCCGTCAATATAGGGGTTTTTCACGATCTCCGGCAGATTACGAACCGCAGTACAGCTCTCGATCTGGATGAAACGGCAGAGTTCATTGTCAATGTTCTGGATATAGTCGCCGATCTCCCTCCGACCGTACTGCACCGCTCCGAGCGGACCGAATCCCCGGGTGCCGCGCGGCGGATACATGCAGGACCTCATGGCGGCCTCCGCCTCCTCCACCGTGTTGATCATCGGGAAAATGATCCCGTCCGGCCCCATCTCCAGCACCCGCTTGACGTGGTTGCGGTCCGCCATGGAAACCCGCACGATCCCCGGCGTCCCGCTCAGTCTGACACTGTTCAGATGCTGCAGCAGATCCTCGTAACCGATGGAGGTGTGTTCGGTATCGATCCAGATGAAGTCGAATCCGGTGTATCCCAGAATCTCCGTGATGACCGGATGGTTCAGTGCGATGTGGGTTCCGCACAGTTTTTCACAGCGGAGCACCCGTTCCTTCAAGCTCATGATTCGACCTCTCCTTCTTGAATTGTATGATAATTTTAATTGTTTTGTCAGACTATTTAATCCTGACAAAAAAAGATCAGAGTGGTGTAATGTGTTCGTAAATCAGCCGATGCAGAGCCGGCAGGTCCTTTGCCCGGATCGCCTGAATCATCTGCTGATGGGATTCCACGGAATGCCGGACCCGTGCTGTAGAGTTGAACTGTTCGCGGTACTCCCGGCTGAACAGCAGCGATATCACCTGGGAGAAGACCTGAATCAGCCGGTTGCCGGCGATCTCCATCAGCGTCAGATGGAACTCCAGATCGAAGACATCCGCCTGAGCTGGATCTGCTTCCGCTTCGGAAATTTTCCTGTTGATGCGGATCAGCCGGTCCAGCTGGGCGGGTGTGATGCAACGGATCACCTCCGCCGCAACGGTGCTCTCGAGCATCAGCCGGGCCGCTTTCAACTCCTCGCAGCCGCAACCGAGCCAGTGCAGCTGAAACGCCAGATCGTGACCGATGCTCTCGCAGGCGGGAATGGTGAGAATCGTCCCCCGGTTGGGATGGCGCTCCAGAACCCCCTGCAGACACAGGTGGATGATGATTTCCCGAATTGTGCTGCGGGCCACGCCGAAGTGTTCTGCCAGGTCCTGCTCCACCGGCAGCTTGTCACCCGGCTGGAACCCTCCCTCAATCAGATAACATTCAAATCGTTTCAGCAGATTCCGCTGGATCATCGCAATTAATCCTACAAAACTGATTCTTTTGTCTGTTTAATAGTATAGCAAAAGATCCGGGCTTCGTCAACCCCCTGTCCGGAAAAAATTGAAATTTTCCATTCCGGCAGAAAAATTCAGCAGTGTTTTGGAGCTTTATCCGAAGAGTTTTCTCTGTTTCCCCCTTGAAAAATCCGCCTTTTCTGCTATATTATTAGGATACTAATGATAAAAAACTCATGGAACACTCTCTGCACTACAACCTCCTGGCGGCGCATACGCTGTTTCAGAAACGGTTTTTCGCCCGGCTTCGGCAGGAATATCCGGCGCTGCTGCCCGGCCAGCCGAAGGTGATCGACTACCTGATGAGCCACCCGGACTCGTTTCAGCGGGAGATCGCCGACGGCTGTCTGATCGATCCGGCAACGCTTTCGCCGATCCTCGGCAAGATGGAGGACAACGGCCTGATCCGCCGCGACAAGGCGGACGGCAACCGGAAAAACTCCATCGTCGCCCTCACCGCCGACGGGGAAAAAATCGGCCGCCGCATCCAGGAGCTCTTTCGGGAAACGGAAGAGGCCGCCTGCCGGGAGCTCTCCGGAGAAAACCTCAACCATCTGCTGCACGGTCTGCGGCAGATTCAGAAAACTTGTCGGAATCCACAATCATGAAATCGCGCTACAGCAAAAGAAAACGTTTTATTCTCTTCTTCATCGGACTCATTTTCGCCGGCTTCGGCGTCGCCTTCAGCACCCGGCCGGGGCTGGGGACCTCCCCCATCTCAAGCCTGCCCTATGTCACGACGTTCATCATTCCCTGGACTCTGGGGATGGCGACGGTCTGTCTCAACATCCTCTTTCTGCTGATGCAGCTCGCCATTCTGCGCAGCCGCTTTCACTGGTCCCGGCTGGGGCAGCTGCTGACGCTTTTCGGGTTCGGCTTCTTTATCGACCTGGGGATGTGGATCTCCTCGTTTTACATTCCGGAGAGCTACCTGCTCCGCCTGGTGGAAGAGCTGTTCGGCTGTGCCATGCTGGCGACCGGCATCGCGTTTCAGCTTCTGGCGGATATCTCCTTCATGCCGGGTGACGGATTTGTCCGCACGGTTTCGGAGGAGTACGGCTTCCCGTTCGGCACGACCAAGGTCTGTTTTGACGTCTCCATCGTGGTGGCCGCGATTCTCGTCTCGCTCTGCTGGTTCCAGGAGATCAGCGGCATCCGGGAGGGAACTCTTCTCGCGGCGGTTCTGGTGGGGTTCATCATCCGGATGCTTCAACAGCCGTTGCGCTTCGTAAAGCGGCAGCTGGTAAAGGCATAACACGGGCAATCATCCTGTCGAAACAGTTGTTGCCGGGGGCCACCTGTTGTGCCCACTGCCGGATAACAACTTCCTCCAAGTCTGGTCAAACGTTCGGGCGACGGGTGACGCGGAGCTGGTCTGCGGCAGCCATACTTTTCCCTGCAACGTCTGCGGCACCGATGGCTCTGCCGTTCCCGGATGCACCGGGGCCCGGCTCAACCGCTCCTCATGGCTGTTTCGTCACTCAAAACTCCCGTTCTCTTCGGGTGCACCCCGGGCCCACTCCGAGGGGAACGGCCCGTTTCCTTCATGAGATATCAGCCTGCATCGCAAGAGAGAATGTCTCTATCGTTTCCCGAAGATCCCCTGCTGCTGTCAAGTGTTGAATTTTCCAATGAATACGTGATCGTTTCATTGCAGGGAAAATCCAATTTAACTCCTGAAAACTGTCACTCGACGCAATCCGCAACTCCAGCCGAAAACAGATTTCCGCCTCATAAGAGGGCAATTCCTGCCTAGCAAAACCGGACCAGCATTGCCCATTCTATCGGTAACATCGCAGTTTTTTTGCATTTTTTCTTTTTTCCTCTTGACTTTCCTCTGGAAATCAGGTATAATATTTGTAAACCAAAAGTAGGTTACATATGAAAAACAGCCAGGAAAATCGTACAGAAGCGGTTCGCCGGGAGTTGGTGAGCTTCATCAAGAGCGCCAGGTTGAAACGGGGTGACAAACTGCCATCCCAGGCCTGTCTGCGCAGCCGGCTCGGCGTTGGAGCCGTAACTATTGAGCGGGCGCTCAAACTGTTCGCGGACGACGGCATTCTGGAAATCCGCCCCAAAAAAGGGGTTTTTCTGCTGGAAGATAATTTCAACGGTTACGTCGGACGGCGGATCGGGATGGTGGAGTTCCGCATCGCCAACTATCCATATGGAGCTGTACTTCAGCAAAGTTTGCGGACACAGTTCGTCGACCATGCCTGCCAGGAAATTCCCTTCATTCGCCGGAACATTCAGAAATGCGAGTGCGACTCTCTGGATATGTATGACGGTCTGGCTCGCAATATCGCCCGACACAATCTGGATGGAATTCTGACGACCAGTTCTTTTGACGAAGAGGCGCGGAAGTTCTTCCGCACCCGGAAAATTCCCGTCTGCTCCGTGGGGACGGCCGCGTGGCCATACGGAGCCGTTGTGCAGCAGGAAGATTTCTGCAGCAGAGCGTTTCAACTGGCCCGCGAACGCGGGTTCTCACACCCGGCCGTCATCACCTACAACGGCCACCGTCCGGAGGGGATCCGGGGCCTTTACGCCCGCTTTTTCCCGGAAAACGCAGATACCTACTGCTGCGGCCTGGACCGGTTCAACGAGGAGCCGCATCAGGAACAGCGGCAGGCCAGAATCACCGAAGCACTCGACCGGCTCTGGAATCTGCCGGATGAGAAACGGCCGGACTGTCTGGTGATTCCGGATGACACCATTGCCGCAACCGCCTATCTTTACTGGCGGGAACGGACAAGGAATGTGCCGCATTTCATCTATGAGCGATGTGAACAGCTGCCCTTTTTCATGCCGCCGCACTGTATCGGCGATTACTTCTATATCGACGTGGAGAAAATTGCATGTGCCGCGGTTGAACTGCTTCTCGATGTGATCGACGGCAGGAAACCAGAAGATTCCCGAATCATTGTGCCGGTGCCACTGGTGAAGATGGAAGAACAAACCGCCTGCCCCGGTAAAATTTCGATCGCCTGAAGCCATGTTGTTTTTCAATCTGACAGACGTTCTCCGTTTTCTCCGTCAACTGGAGTTTTGACCGCGAAGCAATCGCATACAACCCGATATTCTCATACCCAACAAAGGAGATGGTTGAAATGGCAGTCATGAAGACGTTGCACAAGAAACACAAATTTCCCCATGGCAACAAAGCGGAATCGGAAAGCATTTACTTTACCTTGATTGAATTATTAATCGTTATCGCTATCATTGCGATCCTCGCCGCTCTGCTGCTGCCCGCCCTGAACAAGGCGCGGGAAACGGCCAAACGGGCCTCCTGTTCGGCCAATATGAATCAGGTAGGCAAAGCGGAAATGATGTATTCCAGCGATTTCTCCAATTATTTTGTGATAACAGCGCGCGGCTACGGCACCTATGCGGCGGTGATGAACCAGCTCTACAAGCTGCCCCGGACCGTGTTTTCCTGCCCGACGGAACAGAATCCGACCCAGGAGGAGTTCAACTATATCTCCATCGGCATTCACCGCCCGGACAGCGGTGCGGGTTATGTCAGGACCGACGAATTCTACTGGCTGAACCGGGAGGAAATGGGGCAGTACTATCTCATGGTTGATCCCAATCACTTCTTTGTCCTGTCCAAGATGAAACAGCTCTCCCGGATTCCGTTTCTGGCCGATGTCAGACGGCCTTTCAATGTGGCGCAGCCCAACCGCGGGTTCGCCTATTTCATTCCCAACAACAAATTCGCCGGCGGCCCCAGCGGCATCGGCTGGGTTCATTCCGTCGGGGCCAACATCACCTATGCGGACGGTCATGTGGAATACCTCTCTGCTTCGGAATTAAAATCGCGGGGCTATACCTACTGGGTCGATCAATTCGGCCGGGCCGCCTGGTAAACGATATGAAAAAAGGCCCCGTTCCGCCGAAGCGTCGTGCTCCGGCAGGACGGGCCGTTGCTGAATCTGTATTGAAAACAAAATTTCTCTGTACCATGAAAAGAAATCTACTGAGTCTGCTTGCTGTTCTCCCGCTTTTCACTGCCGTTTGTTCGGAACCGATCGACTCCGGCGACGCGATCGTCATCGGAAACACTACCGGAATCTATCTGGAATCGGAGTCGCCAAGCTTCTCCCTTCGTAAAAATTATGTCAAACCGGTCCGCTACCGGATTCTCGACTCCCGGAACACGCCGGTGCGTTCCGGCGAGTGGCCGGAGGCTGGCCGGGGCGTTCTGACCGTTGACTCCCTGCCGCGGGATTTCTACACCATCCGGCTGGAGGGGAGTAACTACACCGGCGCCGTCCCGTTCGGAATCGTGCCGGAACGAAAGAAAGCTCCCAATCCGGATATGAGCTTCGCCGCAGACTCCGCCCAGAGCTGGCTGGCCGGAGCCCAGTTGCGGAACAGCCGCCACCCCGGCCCCGGATTTCATCTCGCGGCGGAAGCCGCCCGGCGGGCGGGCATCGGCTGGGTCCGCGACCGCCTGAGCTGGCCGGGAGTGAATCCCGCTCCGGATAAGATCGTCTGGCGCCAATATATCCCCAGCGCCTGGGAGCTCGGGAAACGCGGGGTGAAAGTCTGCACCTTTTACAGCAGCGCGCCCGCATGGGCGAAACGGAAGAACCGCGATCTGCCGGACGATCTTGCCGCAACCTACCGGTTTGCCCGGATTGCCGCAGAACGCGGCCGCGGCTCCCTCGAAGGGTGGGAGTTCTGGAATGAGGAGGATGTCGCCAATACGATGGAGGGAGCCTGGGATTATGCGGCGGCGCTGAAGGCGGCCATGCTCGGCTACCGTGCCGGCAATCCGAAGGCGGTGCTTCTTCACGGCTCGTTCAGTGCGTTTCCGGTGCGCAATTATTCTCGCGTCGTCATGAAAAACGGCGCCATACACTACTTCGACGTTGCAAACTTTCACGTCTATGCGCCGCTGTGTGACTACGCGAAGCGAATCAACGGCTTCCACCGTTTTCTCGCGGAATCCGGCATCCCCGGCAAAGCGATCTGGGTGACGGAGAACGGCACACTCGCCCCCGGACTTGCTCAGAAAAAAAGCTACATCCCCAACATTCTCTGCTATTCGCCGGAGCAGGAGAATCTGGTTGCGGAATTCGTGCCGAAATCCCAGATTCTCATGCAGAGTCTGGGCGTTTCCCGGAATTTCTTTTTTGTCCTTTCGCCGTACACGGAAGGCGCGCGCGACTGGGGGCTGTTGAATCGCGATTTCACCGCCCGCCCCGCCTACTACGCCTTCGCCACACTCGTTCACACGCTCGGCGACGCGACATTGCAGGGAGAACTTTCGGCTCCGGCAGGCGTCCGTGCCTGGCTCTACCGACAGCCGGACGGGACGCAGACGGTCGCCTTCTGGAGCGAAAGCGAGCTGGACACAAAACCATATGACCAATTTCACCCTCACCCGGAGAACAGGTATGAGCGTCAATTCCAGCTTCCGGCAGCCGACGGCAGTTATCTTGTCCGCGCTCTCTACGGTGCCGCAAGCCGGGTGGCGGCAAAACAGGGCTGCCTCAAACTGACTGCCTCCCGCTATCCGGCATACCTGACCGGAATGACTGGACTTGTTCCGGCAAAACCGTTCCGCAAACCCGCCGGAACGGGAGTTCCGAAAACGACGATTCGAAAACATGTGATTCTGCGTGCGGACCTCTCATCAGAATTCACCGTTTCCAATACGCGCGATTCGGTCGATATGAAACAGGATTCCGGACGGGTCACGTTGCAGATCTGGAATCTCTCCAACCAGCCCGAAACCGGCATGGTGACGCTTGGCGGCGCACGCTGTTCCGGGCTGCCGACCTCTCCCGTCACCGTTGCGCCGATGTCCTGCCTGGAAATTCCGCTGACCGTCACACCGCAACTCGATGCGGCGGGAATCAACGGGGAACTTCATTTCGAAGGCAGTTTCAGCGGGGAGAAGATTTCGCCGCTGATCATCCCGGTCCACCGGTATGAGAGAAAGCTCTCCCGCTTCCCGAGCCGGGAGTTCACCGGTATCCTGGAGCCGAAACGCTGGCGAGCCAACAGTTCCGGAGCGATGGAGATCCGGTTCGATCCTGCGGAGAAGGCAATCCGGTTCGACTGGAAGTTCACCGTGCACGGCGATCGCGGCGACCGCTGGGTCTATCCGGAATACATCCTCCGCGGCGGCGAAACGCTCCGCAATGCCGCGGCCGTTGTCTTCGAGATCAAGACCACACCTTCCATCCCCCGCGAAGCCGTCTTCATGGCGGTCAATGACTGGACCCGTCAGCATGGCAAAACGACCTACATCTGGTATCACAATCCGGGGCCGGAGTGGGAGACACGCCGGGTGTCGTTCGACGAGATACTGCCGGAGCCGGAAAAGGCGAAAATGATCCGGATCGGCCTGAATCCTCTGGTAAATCAACAGACCTTCTGGATTCGGAACCTTCGCGTCATCTACCACCCGTAAACGCCGGAGAAGCCGGGGAACATCATGCCTTCCCCGGCGGCTCTTTCAGGGCCGTTTCCCCGCTTCCAGCTCGATTTCATGCCAGCCGGCCGCCGGCAGGAGCCAGTTGCCGTTGTCGCAGCGGAGCGTCACCGTTTTTCCGGCGGCCTCGCGGGGCCGGGTGATCCGCCCTGTCCAGGAGCCACCGGCCAGTCCAATCAGTACAAACATGCCGTCGTCAACCTCCCTGCCTTCAACGTCGAGAGTGGTACGGCTCAACAACAGCGCTCTGCTCTGCGTGAGCCGGCGGCCGTCAGCGCTGACCAGCAGAAAGGTCGCGAAACCGGGCTGTCCCCGGTACTCGAGCACCGGCAGTGTGACCGAACCGGATTGACCGCACTCCCCGCCGAACCCGTTGGCAAACGGGGTCTTCACCAGCAGTTGATTCCGTTTCAAATCCCGGATGATTTCGCCGGTGTCGGAAACCAGCGGCTCCGGCGGATTCTCCGTTGAAATTCTCTTCATCGCGGCGGCATCCGCGGCAGGAGCCGTTCTGCCGAACACCTTGCGGATGGCGTGAACGCTCTGCCAGCCGGGTTTGTAGCCGGTGCGGCCGCGCATCAGCCCGTGGTAGTCGCGCACCGCCGGGATCTCTTCCAGATACCAGAAAACAGGAGCGGAACTGGGCCGGACCATGCCGTTTTTGAACAGCAGACCGGCGGTGCGCAGATGGTCGAGAATCATGCCGTCTCCGACGAGGTTGCCGAGCGAAGAGACGCGCCCCTCGCGGACTCCCCAGCCGTCGGAGGCAACCGCGCCGCCGCCGTGGCACCAGGCGAACCAGACGATGCCGGACCACCCCTGAAAGGCGGCGTTGGCGGCAACTGCCAGCGGCAGCATCGCACGTTTCCGCTTCTGATCGTCGAGGTCGCGCCCTCCCTCGCTGTGGTTGAACTCACCGATCAGATAGGGTTTGCCCGCAACTTTGGTGAATGTCTTCTGATAGACGAAGTCTTTCGGCTCCCGATAGACCCGCGGATCGACGTAACCGTGATCCTCAATGGAACCGTTGAGCTCGGCGTTGAGGCGGGCGGCGGGTTCGCCCTCCCACAGATTGGAGAAGAGAATCGAGCCGCGATAGCCGCAGTCGCGAATCACCTTTTCCAGCCGCCGGAAATAACGGATCTGAGCTTCGCGCATGAAATCGGCGCGCAGCTTCACCAGCTCCGGCGATTTGACCGTATAGAAGTCGCAAGGGGGGACGCCGTGTTTTTTCAGGCAGGCCTCCCACCGGGCGGAGAGTTCCCGATGCTGGTATTCCGGCAGGCGGTTGTTGCAGATCACCACATAATCAAGCGCGAATTCATTCAAGAGTTCGACGGTCAACAGCTGCGGATCGTCGGCGAACCGGCGCCCGGAATAGGGATTGACCGTGGTCAACAGCCGCCGGGCATAGCGCTCGACCACCCGGGCGGCACGTTCATCGAAGAGCGGCATCATCTTGCGCGCATCGATCGCCGCTTTCCAATGGCGCCGGTTCATCTCTTCAACGGATTTCCGCCATGCAAGATTGTCCGCTTCGCCGCCGTCGAGCACACTCACATCGTCCGGGCGGTAGTGGCGGGTGTCTCCGATGGAGAGCAGGAGATAGATGCCGTTTCTGCGCAGTTCGTTTGTCAGAAAGAAGAAACGGTCCCAGGCCGCCGGATCGGGCGTCATCGAATCCCGGCGATAATCCATCAGCGCGCCGCTCACCATGCCCGGATTCCAATCGCCGGAAGGGCGCAGCATATGGTGGGGACGGACGCAGTTGACTCCGAGCGACGCGAGATTCTTCGCCGTCGCCGCCGCCGTCTGGCGGTCCGGATAGAATGCGACAAGATTGACGCCCCAGAGCTTCACCGTTTTACCGGCGGG
>OIWS01001556.1_pt1 | contig 22290 bp, 24 predicted proteins | sample 1587611 | NCBI WGS metagenome assembly OIWS01 (sample SAMEA3888919, study PRJEB22519) | human gut metagenome | biome: human gut; feature: human-associated habitat; material: faeces | place: Denmark | collected 2010 | reverse complement strand
ACCTAACACCGTGTAAATCCACGGCGGCATATAGGAGGATTGCCGCCGTGTCTATCTTTGCCTTTTTTCACAGTGCCCATGACCTACATCAGTTAAAAAAAGCATAGCCCCGCCTCCGGGTTATTCCGGCTATGTATGCGAAATTTGTTGGAACCTTAACTATTATGTCATTTCATGCGTCCGTGTGGCTTCATGCCGCCCGGGCGCTTTTGCGTTCTTATGGGGCGGCTTCGGGTCATGTTGGCCCGAAGCCATTCCCCGGTGCCGCTCCCCGCCGCCTTCGTTTCGGTCACTCGTCAACCAACAACCGAAACGGAGGTCAATATGGCTATTATCAATTTGCGGGACTATTACCCGTTCTATACATCGGATTGCTTCATGGAAGTATCGGAAGAAGTTGCAGAAAAGACTGGCGTTTTGAGCACCGGAGTTCATCTGCATTATGAGATTGATACCGACGCCAGAGAACAGTATGCGTGCTATACGCCCACTATCGGCCGCAATGGTACCATTCTTAAAGCTGGTACTGCTTCTACCGTTAACCCTGCTGTGTTCATTCACACTAAGGTTTCCCCACCTGACTATCAAAGTGTACAGATTGTGACCGATGGCTTTGCTACATCGGAAGACAAAGACATGAAAGTGATTAAATAATTGGAGGTATTATTATGGAGACTACTTGGATTACTCTTTTAAAAGAAATCATGCAGACTGTTGTTGTCCCGCTCATGGGCATCCTAACCGTATTCCTTATCAAGGTTATACGAGAAAAGATGGACGCTGCCGCTAAGAACACGAAGAACGAAACTCTCGCAAAGTACATCCTCATGCTTAAGGAGACCGTCGTAGATTGCGTAGAAGCCACTAACCAGACTTTCGTTGATGCGGATTAAGGCTAGCGGCGAATTCACTCCAGAGGCGCAAAAAGCCGCCTTTGAGAAGACTTTGCGCGCTGTGACTGATATCCTCTCTGAGGATGCAAAGGAGTATCTGTCTGAAGCCTTTGGCGATCTAGAGGAGTATATTACTGCTCTCATCGAGGCTACTGTTAAGCGTGTAAAGAACGGCTCAGTTGCGTAATTAAAATTAGGGAACTTATTTATCCTATATGCTATAAACAAGTTCCCCAATAAGTGCCCTGCCACTTTAAGCGCAGATCATCTATGAAAATGGCTGTCACAGATAAAATGTGACAGCCATTGTTTAAAAAGTTTACCTTTTCTATTGCATTAGATTTTAATATCTGTTACAATTAAAGCGTGGAAACCAAAACGGTTGCCACAAGTTGATACCTACATTTGAAACAGGGGATTATCCCCAACACTCAGTGAGTCATCTGTTTGCGGCAGACGGCTCACTTCTTTCTGTTATAGAATTTGTCCCATACTTGGATGAAAATCCAGCAGATAGACGCAATCCAGAAAACTTCTTGAAGCGTATGTATCACCTCCCTGAGAAATAAATTTCCCACGAGGGCTATACATTCACCTTTCTCTCCGCACTCGCGGGATAACAGGCAACCGTCTTTTTAAACCGTCCACCGTCTACGACCGGGTTGAAGAGACACATCTCCATCGCTCGTTTGAGTAGACGATTGGCTTCCACAATTTATATTCTACACGATTTGACAGAGTTGTCAATAAAAAATTCCCCGCCGATGAGGCGGGGTAATTTTTACTCAATATGTAAGCCCTTATATAATATCGCAATAATCTTGTGAGGCTATATAAGGGTTTAAATCTTTTATATTGGGGCTCAGTTATGGATATCTAAAAAGTTGTCAAACTGGTGTCAAAAGGCGTTTTCAATCAGCTGAAAATGGCTTGATCAAGCGGGTTTTCATGTCTTTTTACGAAATTCATGGTATACTCATAGTAGTCGGTAAGCAGGGTCAGGTTGCGTTCACGGGTGATATAATCGCTCATAATAGTAAAACATCCTTTCTTCCTCTGATTTATGTGGTCTTGACCGACAGCGCAGCACCCTGTGGAACAGTAAGGGTGGCCTGTTCGGTGTAGGTAGCAAAGGGTTCATCGGTGGCGGGATCCTGCTGGGCGTGGAACACCAAAATGCTGACGGTAACAGGATAACTGCCCGCTTCTGGCAAGAAATCCGGATAGGCATACAGCAGGTATTCCTCCGCCCTAATAATCGGAGTAGTGAGCAGCACGGTGCCATCGGCCAGAGTGTAGCGCACCCGCATCACACATTCATTGCCTGGGGTGTTTTCCAGCAGCAGCGGCAGGCTGCCATCCTTCCCCATAGCCAAGCTGCCATTAAAGAGATACCAAAAGTATTCCGGAGTGGTGTTCTGTGGGGCATTTTCGTAGCCCGGCAGACGGCCGGTATGGATGGTGGTATCCGCCATTTCGGTGGGGGTGGGGTCCGGCGGGGGATATTCCCCCTGAGGGAGAAGCAGCGCCAGCACCAGTCCAATGCCGACAGCTACCGCAGCTACCAACAGCGTGGAAATAATCTTTTTCGCCACGGTCATACGCCTACCCCCTCTTTTTCTCCGTCAGAATCAAAAAGAACGCTAATATTATAGCGCAATTTGTGCCAAAACACAACAGTTATGACAGAAAAACCCCCGACCACAGCGGATCGGGGGTTATAAGTGAACTGGCTTACGGGGCCTGGGTATTACCGCTCCCCTGACTATCGGAGGGGGTGAGCGTATCTACCCGGCCGACGGTACCGGTATTAAACTCGGTGCCGGAAACACTATCATTCATGATGGTGGTGACGGAGTAAAGATAAAAATCCTTGCCGTTTTTCCGCAGCTCATACAGCATGTATTTGGAGGGAGTCTCCTCCAGGTTACCCTTGCTATCATAATTGATACTGAGCACTGTAGTGGGTGGCACATAACCTACGGTAAGCTGGCAGCTATCCTGCTTCATTACAATTTTTTCCACGCTTGGGGTGGCAAAGCCGGTCATGGCGATGATGGGCACATGATAGGAAGCAATATCGCTATCGTACTGATAGGCATTTTCCATATCACCGATGGTCATATGCTCCAGCTTGATATTCTGACCAAACAGACTAACAGCCTGAGCGTCCACATCCGCCGCCGGGATGACCATGCGGCCGTACTCATCAAATTCATAGCTGCCGCGGCGTTCGCCCAGCATACAGGCCCACAAACTACTTTGCAGCAAAAATTCATTATCGCAGGTAGCGGGGTCAGTAAAATCGGGCGGGTCGAACATGACCACTGGCAGCAGCATCTGCTCGTACTTGGTTTTTTGGGCGGTGTTATCCGCCAGATTGCGGGTAAGGCCATAGCACCAATTAAACACGGTGCATAGCCCAATAACGCACAGCACGATAAAAACGAGGCCAATCGGCGCCGCGTGACGGTTACGGGCATTCGTTTTCTCTGTACTCATAACAGGTTCCTTTCCTTACAAGGGGCGTTGCATCAATCCTTCTCTTTTTCCTTTTCGGCTTCCTTTTCAGAATCCGGGGCAAGGATGACACGCATTTTTTCGATCTTCTGTTCTTCCATTTCCAACACAGTAAAGGTAAGCCGGCCAAGCTGGAAGGTCTCACCGACAGCAGGGATGTGCTCCAACACTGAAAGCGCCAGACCATTCATGGTATCGTAGTCGTCTTCCTCAATATCGGCGGGATGGTAGTCAATTTCATCCAAGAAGTCATCCACCGGCATATCACCGCTGATCTCGTAGGTATCGGGGGTCACCTCGGTGAACTCGGTGACGACCTCGTCACGCTCATCATAAATCTCACCGACCAGCTCCTCCAGGACATCCTCCATGGTGACGATGCCCAGCGTACCGCCGTAGTCATCCATAACGATGGCGATATGCACCTTTTTACGCTGGAATTCCGAGAGCAGACGGGCAATTTTCATGCTGCGATGCACATACATCGGCTCGGTCATCAGTTTTTTGATATCGAAGTTCTTATTCAGCAGGGCAGCTTGCAGAATATCACGGGTATGCACTACACCGATGATGTGATCCACTGTCTCGCTGTAAACGGGAATGCGGGAAAATCCTTCCTCGGTGATGATCTGCAGTACCTCCTGCGGGGTGGATTCCTCATCGATGGCGACCATATTGACGCGAGGGGTAAGGATATCCTCCACGGTGGTATCATTGAACTCCAGAGCGGACTGTACCAGCTCTTTTTCCTGCTCCTCCAGCACGCCCTCCTCTTCGATGGTATCCAGCATATACATCAGTTCCTGCTCGGTAATGGTCGGCTGCTCCTCGCCGTCCTCCTTTTTCTTGAAGGGCTGCATGAGCCGCAGGAACAAAAAGCTGAACGGGGTAAAGATGACCATAAGGATACGCAGCACCCCGGCAAACGCCATCGAAATGCTCTCGGCGTTCATCTTGGCAAAGCTCTTGGGGATAATTTCGCCGAAGGTGAGAACGACAAGGGTGGAAATACCGGTAGCAATCGCAACCGCATAATTTTTGAAGTACGCAGTGGCGATCACTGTGACCAATGAGGAAATGGCGATATTAACAAGGTTATTGCCGATAAGGATGGTCGCAATCAGCTTATCGTATTGCGCGGCCACCTTTACCGCCTGTGCAGCGCGCTTGTTGCCGTCTTCCGCCATGGTACGCAGGCGGATCATATTGGCCGCGGAAAACGCGGTCTCGGATGCGGAAAAGAAAGCGGATAGCATTAACAGAACCAGAATAAGTAGGTAGGTTGTACTGCCTATGTCGTCCAAAAAAATACACACTCCTTGTTTGAGTAAAAATGTTGATAGCACCATCACAGGAGACGGTGTTATTTTATATTGTAGCAAAAAGAGGATAATGCGGCAAGACCATGGATAAAATGTTCAGGCTTTATTCACAGCTTGGTGATAAAAGGCGGGGCACGGGTAATTGACTCTCCCCTGCCCCGCTGGCTTACGCTAAGGTGATTATTCCTTGCCTTCCTTCTTGGCTTCCATCTTGGCGATGGCATCCTTGCGGGAAAGATTGATACGGCCCTGCTGGTCGATCTCGGTAACCATAACGAGGATCTCATCGCCGACGGATACCACATCCTCCACCTTTTCCACGCGCTTCGTATCCAGCTTGGAGATGTGGACAAGGCCTTCCTTGCCGGGTGCGATCTCAACAAAGGCGCCGAAGTTCATCAGACGGGTAACAACGCCCTTATAGATAGCACCGACCTCGGGATCATTGACAATGGTCTCGATGATATTGATAGCGGTGCGGCAGTCATCGATATCAATGGCGGAAACAAATACATGGCCGTCATCCTCAATGTCGATCTTGACATTGCACTCGGCGCAAATCTTCTGGATGGTCTTGCCGCCGGAGCCGATGACCTCGCGAATCTTATCGGGATCGATGGTCATGCTGAGCATCTTGGGCGCGTACTTGGAAAGCTCAGGCCGCGGAGCGGGGATGGCCTTGAGCATAACCTCATCGAGGATATAGTTGCGGGCCTTGTGGGTCTTAGCAAAGGCCTCTTTAATGATCTCGGGAGTCAAGCCGTCGATCTTGAGGTCCATCTGGATGGCGGTGATGCCCTTCTTGGTGCCGCCTACCTTAAAGTCCATATCGCCGAAGAAATCTTCGACGCCCTGAATATCCACCATGGTCATCCAGCGGTCGCCCTCGGTAATAAGGCCGCAGGAGATACCGGCAACGGGAGCCTTGATGGGGACACCGGCATCCATAAGAGCCAGAGTGGAACCACAGATGGAGCCCTGAGAGGTGGAACCGTTGGAGGAGAGAACCTCGGAAACGAGGCGCAGGGTGTAGGGGAACTCCTCCACGCTGGGAATTACGGGCTCCAGGGCACGCTCGGCCAGGGCACCGTGACCGATCTCGCGGCGGCCGGGGCCGCGGCTGGGACGGGTCTCGCCCACAGAGTAGGAGGGCATATTGTACTGATGGATATAACGCTTGGTGGTCTGCTCATCGATGCCATCAAGGATCTGAGCCTCACGGATGGTACCCAGGGTGGCGATGGTCAGCACCTGGGTCTGGCCGCGGGTGAACATACCGGAGCCATGAACGCGGGGGATAATGCCGACCTCAGCATCCAGGGGACGGATCTCATCCATACCGCGGCCGTCTACACGCTTGCCGTCATCCAGCAGCCAGCGGCGCACCACAAACTTCTGCAGCTTGTAGATGCACTCATCCAGCATGGCGCCCTGCTCAGGGTATTTCTCATCATACTCAGCATGCAGGCGGTCATAGATGGGGCGCATACGCTCATCACGGATATTCTTATCATCGGTATCCATGGCAGCACGGACATCCTCGATGAATTCATCCTTGATGGCTTCGAAGAGATCGTGATCGATCTCCTGGGATTCAAAGGTGAACTTGGGCTTGCCAATCTCGGCCTGGACTTCCTTGATGAAGGCAACCATCTTCTGCACCTCGGCAAAGCCCTTCATGATGGCTTCCAGCATGGTATCGTCATCCACCTCATTGGCGCCAGCCTCGATCATACAAACCTTTTCGGCGGTACCGGCCACGGTGAGCTGAAGATCGCTCTTCTGGCGCTGCTCGGCATTGGGGGTTAGGATGATCTCGCCATCGACCAGACCGACATTGATGCCGGCGATGGGCCCATTCCAAGGAATATCGGAGATGGACAGTGCCATGGAAGCACCGATCATACCAGCGATTTCCGGCACGCAGTCGGGATCAACGGAGAGAACGGTCATCACAACGGAAACATCATTGCGCATATCCTTGGGGAACAGCGGACGGATGGGACGATCTACCACGCGGCTGGAAAGCACGGCCTTATCGCTGGGGCGGCCTTCCCGCTTCAGGAAGGAGCCGGGGATCTTGCCCACGGCATACAGCTTCTCTTCAAAATCGACGGAAAGCGGCAGGAAATCGATGCCGTCACGGGGCTTTGCGGAAGCAGTGGCATTGACCAATACGGTGGTCTCGCCATAGCGGACCAGCACAGAGCCGCCAGCCTGGCAGCACATCTTGCCAGTTTCAAAGGTCATCTTGCGTCCGGCAAATTCGGTTTCAAATACGCGGAAGTTTTCAAACATCTTTTTTCTCCTTACTTTGTGTCTTTTGGTCTGACGGCTCCGCTTTCGTTTTAGCAATAAAGCCTTCCTCCGGGGAAGATTTTTGCCTTCCGGGGGAACGATTCACTGCTAAACACGAGGGCAAAAGCCGCCCTGCTTACCTGTGAAAAATGGGCTAAAAACCGGCTAAGAGGGCAGACGGAATCCCCGCCTGCCCTCCGGCAGTTTTGCTTACTTACGCAGACCCAGCTTGGCAATGATTGCGCGGTAACGCTCGATATCCTTCTTCTTGAGGTAGTTCAGCAGGTTTCTGCGGTGACCGACCATCTTGAGCAGACCACGGTTGGAATGGAAGTCCTTGGGGTTCTGCTGCATGTGCTTGGTCAGGCTGTTGATGCGGTTGGTGAGAACAGCGATCTGAACTTCGGGGGAACCGGTGTCACCCTCGTGGGTCGCGTACTCGGTAATGATCTTGTTCTTTTCTTCCTTGAGAATCATGTTATTTCACCTCATAAATTATTTACGCCAAGATCTAAGTATCGGGATCGGTGAAGTTCCCACGGGGGAACACTCCCAAATACCGGGATCCGGTCATATCAATATGGAATTATAGCATATAATACGGCTGCTGTAAAGTGCTTTTGGGCGGATTTTTACGGCTTTTTATGGTGCTTTTCGGCGGCCAGTACGGTGGATCGCAGCAGCATGGTAATAGTCATGGGGCCTACCCCACCGGGGACCGGCGTGAGCCACCCTGCCACCGGGGAAACGCTCTCGAAATCCACATCGCCGCAAAGTTTCCCTGCTGCATTGCGATTCATTCCTACATCAATGACTACCGCACCGGGTTTAACCATCTTCCCGGTGACAAACCCAGCCTTGCCCACAGCGGAAATCAGAATATCCGCCCGGCGGGTCACCTCCGGCAGATTCTTGGTCCTGCTGTGGCAAATAGTAACGGTAGCATTGCGGTGCAGTGCCAAAAGTGCCATGGGTTTTCCTACAATATTGCTGCGCCCAATGATGACACACTCCTTGCCGGCCATGTCTACACCGGTGCTATCGATGAGGGTGAGAATACCGCTGGGCGTACAGGGGGCAAAAAAGTAATCCCCAATGACAATACGACCCACATTCTGCGGATGGAAAGCGTCCACATCCTTTTCGGGGTCGATCGCGGATAGGATCTCCTTTTGATCCAGATGAGCGGGCAACGGCAGCTGCACCAAAATGCCATCGATCTCTTTCCGGCCATTCAGTTCGGCAATGAGGGCAAGCAGTTCCTCCCGGCCGGTATTTTCCGGCAGGGTGTACTGCTCGGAGTGAATACCAAGCTCCTCACAGGCCTTGTGCTTATTCCGCACATACACCTGGGAAGCGGGGTCCTCTCCCACCAGTACCACAGCCAGGCCGGGGGTGATGTCCTCCGCTTTCAGAGCCTCTACCTGGATTTTCAATTCGGCGCGGCACTGGGCCGCCACCGCTTTTCCATCAATGATCTTCGCGCTCATGGGGTTCCTCTTTCTGTTCCGGTTGGGTCGGTTTCTTTCCGTTCTTCTTTTTTTCGGCCAACTTGGCATCCAGGGCGGCTATACGCTCCCGGCTTTCCTTGGTATCCACATAGCGGCCCAGGGTAAAGCGCGGCTTTTTCTGGCCCTCAATATACTCCAGCGTCATGGGTTTGCGACCCCGAAGGAAGATAAAGAGCATCAACCCGGCGGCAACGATAAACAGCACGCCGCCCAGCGCCTGGGAAACCCGCACACTGCCCCACATCAAGCTATCGGTGCGCAGACCCTCCACAAAGAAGCGCCCCAGGCCGTACCAGGCGGTATAGCCCAGTGTGATCTGGCCATCGTAGCTGCGGCGCGGGAACAGCCACAGCAGCAGGATCGCCACACCGATAAGGTTCCACAAGCTCTCGTATAGGAAGGTGGGATGTACCGGCAGGGTGGGATCCACCACAATGCCCTGGGCGGCCAGCGCCGCCTGATGCCGGGAAAGATAGGCGGAGATGGTATCTGATGTCATACCCCAGGGGAGGGTGGTATTGGTGCCAAAGGCCTCCATATTGAAGAAATTGCCCCAGCGCCCGATGGCCTGTCCCAGCATCACACCGGGGAAGGCTGCATCGGCAACGGGCAGCATGGGCAGCTTTTTGCTGCGGCAAACGATAAACGCCACAATAAGCGCTCCAATAATGCCGCCATAGATGGCCAGTCCGCCACCACGCAGGTTGAATATTTCCTTTAGATTATCTTTATAATTATCCCACTGGAATGCCACATAATAGGCCCGCGCGCCCACAATGGCGCCGACCATGGCCCACAGGATGATATCCAGTCCCTCATCCGGGTGGATGCCGCAGGTGCGGTTATGGGAAAGATAGACCCATAACCCCAGGCCAAAGCCCACCGCGATGATCACACCGTACCAGTAAATATTCAAATTGCCGATGGATAACGCCACCCGGCTAATGGGAAGTTCCCACCCCAAACCGGGAAACCGCAGAATTTCCATGGTACCCACTTCCTTTACACTGATAGTTTTTACTTTTACTGTTTATTATAGCATAGCCCCGGCGGTATTTCTATTCTCATTTATAAATTTTTGTGCATATCGGCTTGTTCTGTGCTATAATGACCGAAATGACCCTTTGACATCCGTCCAAGATAAAAGGAGCTGTATTCCATGACAGAACTTCTCATCCGGCTATTTATCCGTGATAAAGACAATGTGCAGGACCCCACGGTGCGCCAGCAATATGGCACGCTCAGCGGGTTGACCGGCATCTGCCTGAATATCCTGCTGTTCCTGGGCAAGCTGGTGGCCGGCACTGTTTCTGGTTCCATCGCCATCACGGCCGATGCTTTCAATAACTTATCCGATGCCGGCTCCTCGGTGGTCACGCTCATCGGTTTCCGGCTGGCTGGGCAAAAACCCGACCGGCACCACCCATTCGGCCACGGCCGGGTAGAGTACCTCTCCGGGCTGGCCGTTTCGGTGGTCATCCTGCTGATGGGCTTTGAGCTGGGTAAAACCTCCTTTGAGAAGATCCTCTCCCCTGCCCCGGTGGAATTTTCTCTGCTGCCGGTCATCATCCTGCCGGTCTCCATATTGGTCAAGGGCTGGATGTACCTTTTTAACCGCAAACTGGGCAAAAAGCTGGATTCCGCCGCCATGATGGCCACGGCTGCCGATAGCCTCAGCGATATGGTCTCCACCGGCGTAGTGCTGCTCGGCACCCTGATCGGACATTTCTTTAATATCCAGTTGGATGGTTGGCTGGGTATTTTGGTTGCCGTGTTCATCCTGTATACCGGCTACAATTCCATGAAGGATACCATTGATCCGCTGCTGGGCCGGGCGCCCGATCCTGAACTGGTGGATGGCATTCGCCGCCGGGTGCTGGCCCCTCCGGAAATTCTCGGCCTGCACGATCTCATCGTCCATGATTACGGCCCTGGCAGGCTGTTCGCCTCGCTGCACGCCGAGGTGGATAAAAACGGTGATATCTCCGCTATTCACGATGTCATTGACCGGGTGGAGCGGCAGATTCTGCACGAACTGGGCTGTGAAGTCTGCATCCATATGGATCCCATTGCCGTTGGCGACCGAAAGACAGCGGAATGCCGCACTATGGTGGCCCAGCTGCTGGCCGGAATCGACCCCAGGCTGACGATGCACGATTTTCGCATCACCAGCGGCCCCGACCACACCAACCTCATCTTTGATGTGGTGCGTCCACTGGATTCTTCCTATACCAGTGAAGAGTTGGAAGAACGCATCCGGCAGGCGGTAACGGCACTGGAAGGCAATTATTACGCAGTCATTACCGTGGATACCCCAAGAGTATAAAACAGAAAAATGGCCGGGATTCTGTTCAGGATCCCGGTCTTTTATTGCTCCATATCATCCTCAGCAAAGGGAAGTTCCTGCAGCACCACCTCCCGGATGAATCGGAAGGTTTTTTCCTCTCCCTTATCCCGCAGCATTGTCAGGATAAACCGCAGCTTGCGAGCCGTCACCGGGTGCATCCAGCGGTTATCCCCCGCCCGCTGCAGATATTCCAGCGGAGCGCCATCGTGGTATTGATCCCCCAGGTAGGTCCGGCTGGCAGCAATGCGATCCATACACATCTCCACAAAGAATTCAGTTGGCATCTCCAGCGGCTCATATTGGTGGGTTACCGGGCTCACATCTGTCCAGTACTCAAAGTGGTGACGATTGCGGCCCTTGTGGTGCATCCATGCCAGCGAATAGCCATTCTCCCGGCGCTCCTGCTGCGTAGGGCTAAAGGTGCCCTGGTAATACTTCGCACCACGCCAGAATTCCGTTGGAGAGTATTTGGAAAGATCGTGGGTAAGACCCCGCCAGTACAGTCCCACCCGGAAGCAGTACTTCTGTACCAGGTGCCGGTGATGGGTAATGGTTCTAAAATGTCTGATGGGATGCATCTGCTCCCCCCTCTCTGCTTTACTCCGTTCATTATTATAATTCAACGGTCAAAGGATTGCAAACCCCAATGCAAAACGCTATAATAAAAAACACACACGCTAAAAAGGAGTTCTCCCATGACGATAAACGGTAAAAAATACATTGTAAAGGTCCCCACCGGCAAAACCACCAATGATTTTCAATTTGATGAACTGCTGCCGGCCTTCCGCAAATACTGTGCCAAGGTAGCACAGAACCAGGCCACCTGCATCGCCGGGTACACCAATACACTGGAAGTCCCCCAGGTGATGCGCTGGGCAGCCCTGCTACAGGATCTTACTGGGCAGTTCACTGAATGTCTGGGCTATATCGAGCGCATCAACCGCATCCCCACCGATGAGGCAGGCAAGTTCCTGCTGCCCCGCGCTATTTATGAAGACTTCCGCACTTTGAATGAAGTCATCAGCTGTGTGGGTCCCGCCGCCTGGAACCAATGGGATGAGACCAGCAAGCTGTACTGGAAAAGCTGTGTTCCCCGGATGCGAATGCTGATAGAGAACGCCAAAGTGACCGAAGAATAAGGGGAGAAAACTTTTTTCGGTTTTCCCGCAAAAAGGGCTTGATTTTTTACCGGGCTTATGGTATTATAATCAAGCTGAAGCGAAAGTTCCGGTATAAAATCTGGGTGTGGCGCAGGTGGTAGCGCGCTACCTTGGGGTGGTAGAGGCCGCTAGTTCGAGTCTAGTCACTCAGACCAAGTAAAAAAGGACGCCGACTGGCGTCCTTTTTTACTTGGTCTGAGCGGCTTTTGGAGTACTTCTTTGCGCAATCAATATCAGTGTCAGCCCCCGCTCTGTTCTCATTTTATAGGAATGGAGCGGGGGCTTCTATTGGGCTTCAATATCTTTTTAATAATGCTGGAGAAGGAGTATCATGGAACTGTCGCTGCGGTTGGCTCCCCATTCGTAGAATTATCGATAATAGTCCAAACTCCGCTTTCAGTATCTTCAATCAGGTAGAAAAACTGATCGATGTTCCCATCATCCAAAAATGTTTTTGTATGGTCATATTCCACATAGTATTTTGCTCTTACCGCTAAAAAGTGTTCAGCGAGGTAGTCATCTGTCCATCCGCGGGACTGCGCAAGTTCACTTCCGGTATAGCGCTCAATCATTCGCTTTGTTTCGGTCTCGTCAACGGAGATCTCATCAATTCGGACAGTCAAAGTGTATTCCTTCTTAATTTGTCCTTCAATTGCACTTTGTACGGTTTCGATTGGATAAACAGACGGTTTTTGCAGCCAATTGTCAAACAAGCCATATTCATATGCCGCAAAGCCACAGAGTGCCAGCGATGCAACAATGGCAGCAACAAGTATAAAGGTGCGCTTCAGGCTTCTAATGCTCTTTCCGGTACCGCTATTCATAAATCCGCGCTCCTTTGCTTCAATAATATATTTATCATCAATCTTTTCGAATGCATCAAGGATCAAATCCGCGTTCATAAAACACCCTCCTTTTCTAAATAAGCGCGCAATTTTGCTCTTGTCCGATGGAGCATCGATTTTACCTTACTATTGCTAAAGCAAAAATCTGCACTGATTTTATCAATTGGATCTAAATACCAGTAACGGCAGAGAAGAACCTGTCGTTCCGTTGGGGCCAGTGTGCCGAGAAAACGGTTGATCTGCACTGAGAGCTCGCCCGCAATGACACTGTCCTCTACTGAAAGATTGGATGGGACACATTCCGAGAGTTCATCCAGTACAAGAGAAACTTCGTCACCGCCTCGCTTATCCCTGTGGGCATCACGCCATTTTTTCAGTGAAATGCTCCTGGTGATCTTGCCCAAAAATGTTCTTAGCATATTCGGACGGTGCGGCGGTATAGCGTTCCATGCGCCGAGGTATGTATCATTGACACTTTCATCCGCATCCTCTTGGTCGTGAAGGATGTTATAAGCGATATAGTAACAGTAGCTTCCATACTTTTGCCCTGTAGCGCTAATTGCCTTCTCGTTCCGCTCCCAATATAAATCAATAATCTTGCTATCTTCCATTACTCCACCTCCTGCAGTTTGAAATAAAGGCCTTTCACCCCTATACTACCTGTTTTTCTGGTTTGGTCGCAGGTTTTTTCGAATTTTCTTTGGGACAAATCGTCCCAAGGTATCCTCCTCGGTGACGATATGTCCCTTGCGGAAACGCGCATCCTTGTATTCTCCCTTTATGATCTGTGTCATATCGTAACACAGCATCTGTCCTACGGCATCCTCTGTTTCGATGCGCTTCACGCAAAAGCCTCCCATTCGATATTCTTATATGAGTATAACCGATTATTGCAAAAAACGGTGCCCTCTTTCAATGGTGCCGTTCGGCATAATGGTAAATGCGTTCGTAAATATCGAAAAAACATCGTCAATTTTCTTCTCATCATCCGTCTCGTTCCTCATCCCCACTTATTCTTGACAGCTCCCGCCCCGGTGGAGTATGATAAAAACCAATTCAAAAAAACAGGAGAACATAATTATGGCATATACAGCAGCAGTTATCACCGTCAGCGATCTGGGCAGCCGCGGCCAGCGGGTGGATACCAGCGGCCCCGCCATCTGCGCCATGCTGGAGAAAGCCGGTTTTACCGTTACCTACACCGCCATTGTCCCGGATGAGATCCCCCAAATCCAAACCGAGCTCACCACTGCGGCCGATGGGCGTCACATCAATCTCATCATCACCACCGGCGGCACTGGGCTTTCCCCGCGGGATGTCACCCCCGAAGCCACCTTGGCCGTCCTGGACCGCGAAATTCGGGCCATTCCGGTGGCCATGTGGGTGGAGGGCCTTAAAATTACCCCCCGCGCCATGCTTTCCCGAGCCGTAGCCGGCACCCGTGGCCGCAGCCTCATTCTCAATCTCCCCGGCTCCGAAAAAGCCGCCCGGGAAAACCTTTCCGCTGTCATCGGCGCACTGGAACACGCTATGCACATGATCGCTGCGGAAGGCCACTAACCCCCTGTAACACCAAGACACCGGTACCCCACTGGGATACCGGTGTCTTTTTATCACTTTTGCTTACGCCTTTACCTTCTTGGCGCATACGCTTTCGTATGTCTCCACGATCTCCTTTTCCGGGGCCTCGGTCAGCAGAGAAACCACCACCAGGGCAATGCACGCCACCACAAAGGCCGGCAGTAGCTCGTAGATGGCCCACGCGCCGCCCATCGGGGCAATCAGGTACTTCCATACAAATACCATCACGCCGCCGGCAACCATACCGGCCAGGGCCCCCCACTTGTTGCTGCGCTTCCAGAACAGCGAGAACAGCACCACCGGGCCAAAAGCCGCGCCAAAGCCTGCCCAAGCAAAGGAAACCACCCGGAATACCGAGCTGTTGGGGTCCCACGCCAGAGTAATACCGATGGCCGCAATAACCAGTACTGTCGCCCGTGCCACGATCATCTCGGTCTTGCTGCTCAGCTTGATGCCAAACACATTCTGAGAAAGATCCTGCGAAACGCTGGAAGCCGCTGTCAGCAGCTGGCTGTCCGCGGTAGACATCGTCGCCGCCAGAATACCGGAAAGGATTACGCCCGCCACAATGGCCAGCAGGGTACCGTGCTGACTCATCAGGTCCGCCAGCTTAATGATGATCGTCTCTGCATCGCTGCTGTTGGTCAGGAAGGGCACCTTGCCCGCCACCGAAACGCTATAACCGATCACACCAATAGCCACCGCAATGAACATCGAGATCACCACCCAGACGGTCGCGATCCGACGGGAATCGTTAAGCTTCTTTTCCTCCTTGATGGCCATAAAGCGCAGCAGGATGTGCGGCATACCAAAGTAGCCCAGACCCCACGCCAGCGTGGAGATGATGCTGAGCCCCCCGAAGGAAGCCGCGCCGCCGGTGGTCACATCATAGCCCTTGGTCATGCTCAGGTAGCCGGGCAGCGCCTCGGCATTGGCAATGACGGTATCCACACCGCCCGCCTGTTGGATGCCAAACACCACTACAACGATCAGCGCAATGGTCATAAAGATGGACTGGATCAGGTCGGTGAAGGAAACCGCCATAAAACCGCCCAGCACTGTATAGCCAATGACTACAATAGCGCCTATGATCATCGCGGTATGGTAATCCACCCCAAACAGGCTGTTGAACAGCGTACCGATGGCCTTAAAGCCGGAAGCGGTATAGGGGATGAAGAAAACCAGGATCACCACCGCCGCAATGGCGGAAAGCAGGTTTTTCTTATCGCCGTACCGGCGGGAGAAAAAGTCCGGCACGGTGATGGCCCCAATGCGGGCCGAATAGCGCCGCAGCCGCCGCGCTACGATAAGCCAGTTGAGGTAGGTGCCTATCGCCAGCCCGATGCAGGTCCAGGAAACCTCCGGCAGGCCGCACAGGTATGCCAGTCCCGGCAGACCCATCAGCAGGTAGCTGCTCATATCGCTGGCCTCAGCGCTCATGGCCGTTACCAGCGGGCCCATCTTGCGGCCGCCCAGGTAAAAGTCATCGCTGCTGTTGCCGCTGCCCTTTTTGCCAAAGTATACACCGATGAGCACCATGGCAATCAGGTATACCGCTATGGTTATCAGAATAACTACTTGAGAACCTAACATTTTCCGTCTCTCCTTTGGGGTTACTGTTAATATGCACGAAGTATACCACACAAATTAGTAGACGAAAATACAGAACGGCGTACAGACTTTATTCTGTACGCCGAATCGTTAAATATCATATTTTTCTCTTAATTAAAGTATTTATATATAGACGATTTTCTGTTCTGTTTTTAACCAGTAAAAAATTATTTTTTCCGGAACCCTTCCAAAAACATCGGCATCATGGTTTTAGTGTATTGGGAAAGCGAATACTCCCCGCTGGAAAGGCACCAGTCGTACATCAGCCCCCGCTCAAACATGGCGTAAGCCTTCACAATCTCCCCCACTGTATAGTCGGTGGTCAGCTCGCCGTTTTCCTGCCCCTGGGTGATGATCTGCCGCAGCAGCTTATAGTAGGTACGGTTGCGGCTCAGAAGGTGCCGCTCTCCCTTGGTCACCAGCTGGCTGCTAAAAAGCCTGCTCAGCAGCTCAATGGAAACTGTATTATCAATGGTCACAAACAGCTCATAGTTCAGCCAGCACAGCAGTCCTATGCAGTCCATATCGCCGTGCTCCTGCTGCATCAGTTCCTCGTACCGCTCATCAAAGAGAACCGAAAGGGAGGAAAGCAGGGCATCCTTACCATCAAAGTAATGATAGAACGACCCCTTGGAGGTCTCGGATTCAAAAATGATATCCTCCACCGTGGTCTCCTCATAGCCCTGTTCATAAAAGAGCTTCCACGCCGCCGCCACGATGCGGCCCTTGGTATTGCGGGTATTCTTTTTGGGCATACTGCCGCCCCCTTTCATTATGGGCTTATTTTACCACAGCGCCGCTCCCCTTGCCAACCCCTTTCGGTAAAATGCGCCCTCTTATCATCCCATATAAAATCACCCGACCAAGCGCCCCTGCGCCCGATCGGGTGAAAAATATTCATCGGCCCAGCAGCTCCCGCACCGCTTTGCGCAGTCCGGCGGCGTCCAGGTCCATGCGGCGCAGCAGCTCCCGCCGCTTTCCGTGGTAAATCCACCGGTCTGGCAGCGCCAGCACATGTACCGGCGTTTTGCTGTCCCGCTCGGCGGCATATTGCTGCAGCAGGCTCCCCAGCCCGCCAATGGCCGCCACCTCCTCGTAGATCAACAGCGGCTTACCCTCGGACAGCAGGGCATCCATCATTTCGGTATCAAAGGGCTTCAGGAACCTTGCGTTCACCAGCCCCATTGCGATGCCGTCCAGCTCCAGCAGCCGCCGGGCTTCCTCGGCCTCCCCCACAAAGTCCCCGTAGGAGATCACCGTCATCTCGCCCGTATGCAGCCGCTCCCAGCGCCCCACCGGCAGCGGTTCGGTGCAAAGCGCCTGCTCCTGCATGGTGTTTTTGCTGTACCGCAGCAGGTAGGGACCCTCCGTGGCAAATCCCGTGGCCAACAGCCGGGCACTCTCCGCGGCATCCTTGCCCTGTGCCAGCGTAATGCCGGGGATCGGCAGCAACAGAGAAACATCAAAGATCCCCTGGTGAGAAACACCGTCCTCCCCTATCACGCCGCACCGGTCAATGCCCACCACCACATCGCCGCCCATCCGGGCAATATCGTGGTTCACCTGGTCATATCCCCGCTGTAAAAAGGTGGAGTAGATGGTCACATAGGGCTTCATGCCGCTCAGTGCCAAGGCATTGGCCAGCACCAGCGCGTGCTCCTCGGCAATGCCCGCGTCGATAAACCGTTTCGGGTATTTTTTCGCGAATTCCGTCAGATGGGCGCCGGTAGTCATCGCCGGGGTAATGGCATAAATGCGCTCATCCTCCGCGGCCAGCTTCATCAGCGTTTCACTGATGGCCTTTCCCTGGGTGGTACCGCCGGCCACCGACCGCCGCCCGCTTTGGGCATCAAAGGCCCCCACCCCGTGCCAGATACCATCGGGGTCATCCCGGCAAAAATCGCACCCATGCCCCTTTTCGGTGACGACATGCAGCAGCACCGGCTTTTCGGCCTCCTTAGCCACCCGCAAAAAGGCGTCCAGCTCTCCCAGGTCATGCCCATTCACCGGCCCGTAGTAGGTAATGCCCATCTCCTCAAAAAGGGCGCCGTCCCGCAGGTACAGCCGCTTCAGGTCCTCTTTTACCTGCTCCACGCCGTGCACCATGGCGTCCCCCACCACGGGGATGCGCCGCAGCGCCGCCTTGGTGCGGCTTTTGGCGCTGCGGTAGCCACGGTGCAGCCTTATCCGCTCCAGCGAATTGTGCAGCGCCCCCACATTGGCGCTGATACTCATGCGGTTGTCGTTCAGTATGATGATCAGCGGCTTTTGGTAGTCCCCGATGTGGTTCAGCGCCTCGTAGGCCAGGCCGTTGCCCAGCGCGCCGTCCCCTATCACCGCCACCACCGCTTCCTTACCGCCTCGCGCCTCGCGCGCCATGGCAAAGCCCAACGCCGCTGAAAGGGATGTCCCGGCATGGCCGCCCTCGTAGCAGTCGCAGGGGCTTTCCTCCCGGCACTGGAAGCCGGAAAGGCCATCGGTGCAGCGCAGCGTATCAAAGGCTGCCGCCCGTCCGGTCAGCAGCTTATGGGTATAGCACTGGTGCCCCACATCAAAGATGAGCTTATCCCGCGGCGCCTCAAAGACGCGGTGCAGCGCCACCGTCAGCTCCACCAGCCCCAGATTGGAGGACAGGTGCCCGCCGGTGTGCGAAACGCTCTCTATGATGAATTCCCGCAGCTCTCCGCACAGCTTTTGCAGCTCCTGCTCGTTCATCCCTTGCAGAAAAGCCGGGTTTTTGATTTGCCTAACATCCATTCATTCGGTTCCTTTTTTCAGGTAAAATTCCGCCAGCTCTCTGTCCGCCGGCGTCGTGATCTTGATATTCTCCCGGCGGCCCGGCACCAGCTTTACCCGTCGGCCGGCGCGCTCCAGCAGCATGCAGTCATCGGTGATCCGGCCTCTTTCTGGCCCATCGCCCAGCGCCCGGTGCAGCGCCAGCAGTTCCTCCCGGTAAAAGGCCTGCGGCGTCTGGATAAGCCATGTCCGGCTGCGGTCGGTTGTCGCCTCCGCATAGCCTTCTTCATCCGCCAGCTTTACGGTATCCCGGCTCGGGGTAGCAATGGTCGCTCCGTCCGCCTCCTCCAGCGCCGCCAGGCAGTCCTCCAGCATCTGCTCGGTCACCAGCGGCCGCGCCCCATCGTGGATGAGCACCCGCTCTCCCCGGGCCGCCGCCAGTGCCTTCTCCACCGAAGCCGCGCGGTCAGCCCCGCCGGTCACTACTGTCACCGGCTTTTGCAGGCAAAGACCCTCCGCCAGCTTTCGCAGGGCCGCTTCCTCACCGGCTTTGGCCGCCAGCACCACTTCATCCACCACATCCGCAGCCATGAATACCCGCAGGCTGTATTCCAGCACTGGCCGGCCCAGCAGTTCCACCAGCGTCTTGTTTTCCCCGGTGCCGTAGCGGGTGCTGCTTCCCCCCGCCAGTATGATGCCGCTTACCATCGCTTTTCTCTCCCTTCTTGCGGCGGTCGCCCTCCGCTTTGTCTCGGGCCGGCCGCCTGTGTTCCACAGGCCGTCCGGCCCTCGCTCGCTGCGGGCGACCGCCGCTGCTTTCCGCTTATCCGGGTCCGTTTATCCCCCGGCAGCTGATCGCCCAGCGGCTCTCGGCCATTTTCTCCGCCGCCGCTTTGGCCGCGGCTTCCTCCGGGAATATTCCAAATACCGCGCTGCCGCTGCCGGTCATCATCGCCGCCAGGGCTCCGCTTTGCCGCAGCTCCTGCCGGATCTCACTCAGCTCCGGCAGGGCGGTCACTTCCTCAAATACATTGTAAAGGCTGCCGCACAGCCCCGCCAGGTCGCCCTTTTCCAGCGCCTTTGCCACCTCTTGGGTGGTAAAGCGCTGCCGCAGGCTCTCTCCCATCTCGTCGATCCGCCGGTACATGGCCGGGGTGGAGCACCCCGCCTTCGGCTTGGTGATCACCAGCCACAGCGGCAAATGGCTTTCCACCGGGGTCAGTTTCTCCCCGATCCCGGCCGCTGCCGCCGCCCCGCCATCAATGCAGAACGGCACATCAGCGCCCAACTCCGCCGCCAGCACCCGCAGCCCTTCACGGCCCAGGCCCAGCCCGTACAGCCGGTCCATCCCGCGCAGGTAGGCCGCCGCGTCGGTGCTGCCGCCGCCCAGTCCCGCCTGGGTGGGGATATTCTTTTCCAGCGTCACGGCAACCCCGCCAAGGTTCGGGAACTCCCGCCGCAGCAGCCGGTCCGCCCGGGTGATGATATTCTCCTCCACCGGGATCCCGGCCGTTTCATTCAGCCAAAAGCCGCGCTCCCGCTGTTCCAGCGTCAGCTTATCGCACAGGCTCACGCTCTGGAACAGCGATTCGATGGTGTGGTAGCCATCCGCCCGCCGGCCAGTCACCGTCAGGGTCAGGTTCACCTTGGCATAGGCCGCTTCCATCACCTTTCGCATGGTCCGTCCTCCACTGTCAGGATGCACAGTACCGAAATGCCCAGCCCTTTTCCACAGTCGGTCAGTCCCTCGCCGGTGGTGGCGGTAATGCCGATAGCCGCGGGCTCCACCCCCAACAATTCAGCGATCTTTTCCCGCATCGCGGGGATCATCGGGCTGATTTTCGGCCGCAGGCACTCCATCGAAATGCTGAGGTGGACGATTCTCCCCTCCAGTGATTTCATGGCTTCCCGCAGGTATTCCGCTGAATCGGTGATGCCGCTTTGGCACATCTCATCGGCCACCCTGCCCAGTATATTCCGCCCGGTAATGCCGGAAACGGCATTGGTGATGGCATGCAGCACCACATCACCGTCGCTGTTGGCCAGCAGTCCCACCTCTCCGGGGAACACCACGCCGCCCAAAATCAGTGGCTTGCCGTACCCCTCCTCAAAGCGGTGGCTATCCTGCCCGATCGCTGCCTTCATGCCGTCACCTCGTTTTCTGTATCCATTCTTCGGTCCTTTGCCGTATTTCCCCATCCAGCGCCAGCACCTCATCCACGCTTCCCAGCGCGCAGGCCGCGTGTTGCTCCAGCATTGCCTCCACCCCGCGGGGGATATCGGTAAACCGCAGTCCTCCCGCCAAAAAGCGGGCTACCAGCACCTCGTTCGCCGCATTCAGGACCACCTGGGCGCTGTGTCCGCTCTTGACCGCCTCTATGGCCAGCCGCAGGCAGGGGAACTTCTCATCATCAGGCTTTTGGAACTCCAGCGACTTCATCGCAAAAATATCCAGCCGGTGGGGAGCCGGCATCCGCTCCGGGTAGGAGAGTGCGTACGCAATGGGAATCTCCATATCCGGCGGGGCAATATTCGCCATAATACTGCCGTCCCGGAATTCCACCATCGAGTGAACGATGCTCTGCCGGTGAATGACCACCTGCACCTTTTCTACCGGCACATCAAAGAGCCACCGGGCCTCGATGACCTCAAAGCCCTTGTTCATCATGGTGGCGCTGTCTATCGTGATCTTGGGTCCCATCTTCCAGGTGGGGTGCCGCAGCGCCTCCTCCGGGGTAATCTCATCGGTAATTTCCTTCTCAAAAAACGGCCCGCCGGAAGCTGTCAGCAATATTCTCTCGATCTCTGCGTGTTTTTCTCCCCGCAGGCACTGCATGATGGCACTATGCTCGCTGTCCACCGTCAGCAGGGTGGCGTTCTGCTTTCTTGCCGCCTCCATCACCAGACGGCCGCCCGCCACCAGCACTTCCTTATTGGCCAGCGCCACCGTTTTCCCGTTTTGGATCATATTCCAGGTGGGGCGAAGTCCCGCCACTCCTACCAGGGCCGAAACCCCAATATCAAAGTCCGTCAGCCGGCTGATTGCCTCCATCCCATCCTTGCCCCAGTAGATATCCAGTCCGGGGAACTGCTCCCGCAGCGCTTCGGCGTCCTGTTTTTCCAGGATATACACATGCCGGGGGGTAAATTCCCGTATCTGCTCGGTAAGCCGCTGCAAATTATGTCCTGCCGTAAGGATGGAAACCGCAAATCGATCCCGCTCCCGCCGCACCACATTCAGGGTGCTGCACCCTATGGAACCGGTACTGCCAAAAATGGCAAGCTCTTTCATCTGGTTCCCTCCCTTTGGCTTTTGCTTGATTTTTAATTATACCATAGGCCCGGGCCTTTTATCAACCGCAGGCCCGCATTTTGCTCCTTTGCGGGTTTTCACAGACCGCAGGCTTACGGCCCGCAGGGCAAACCGCCCTCCGGGCGGTTTCAGCGGCCTTCGGCCGCTGGCTCC